>OJDH01000002.1_pt1 | contig 244738 bp, 221 predicted proteins | sample 1592761 | NCBI WGS metagenome assembly OJDH01 (sample SAMN05416855, study PRJEB24817) | seawater metagenome | isolation source: Sea water | place: Canada:Atlantic | collected 2013-11 | reverse complement strand
TTTTCCTCATAACTCCCATGATAACACCTAATTTGCGTTATCTAGGACAGCCCCTTATATATTATGAGACCCTGACCTTAAGTCTCTTTAAGTTCAATAGGGCCGTTATTTATAGTAACTCTTGCGTTATTTCTGAGCTTGGTGGCAAAAGCCATTCAATGGGCTGCTTGTCGTGCTGTGCTAAATAGCTATTGGTTTGAGAGAAGTGGCCGTTACCATAAAAACCTCTGTGAGCTGATAAGGGCGAGGGGTGAGGGGATTGAAGGACAAGGTGTCTGTCTCGATCAATCACAACGCCTTTTTTTTGCGCATAGCTGCCCCAAAGCAGAAAAACGAGATTGTCATGGGTCTTGTTCAGGTTATGGATGATCTGATCAGTAAAAAGTTCCCAGCCGCGGCCCTGATGTGCACCTGCTTTGTGCTGTTCTACAGTCAGGACTGAATTTAATAATAAGACACCTTGTTGAGCCCAGGGAATTAGACAACCATGTTTAGGTTGATCAATGCCAAGGTCTTGCTTCATCTCTTTGAATATATTTTTTAAGGATGGTGGAACCGCAACGCCGGGCCTGACAGAAAAACATAAACCGTGTGCTTGGCCTGGCCCATGGTACGGATCTTGGCCGAGGATCACGACTTTTACTTTATCTACAGGCGCAAGGTTTAAGGCTTGGAAATACTCATTTCCCTTGGGGAAAATAATTTTCTGTTGCTGTTTTTGCTGTTTGAGAAACGTTTTGAGATTACGCATGTAATCTTTGTTGAATTCAGAGGAAAGCAGTTCTTTCCAACTTTCATCCAGCTTGATGGTATCAGAAGAGGTGTACATATTGTTTCGTTTTGTGAAGCGTTAGAAAAGACTAGTCATCGATAAGTGTAAGCAAAACTTCCATAGCATTTTCAGCGCCATGGGCAATATCAGGTACAGTCGCATCCAGCATATAGCAAGGAGTGGTTACGAGTTTGTTTTCTCTATCGACAACGACCTCGCCATGCCCCGTGGTCTCATGGTTGGCGCCCATGGTTTCAAGTGCATGGGCCGTATCTACATCTTGCCCGATCGTCAGAGTTGGGTTGTCATAGAGTCTGGTAACAACAGCAGGTGAGATGCAGAGCGCGGCAACAGGCTTGTTTAATCTGATCATGCCCTTAATTGCTGATTCTACGTCTGGATTAATAGAACAATCAGCGCCTTCACTGGCGAAACTGGAGAGGTTTTTTGTTGCGCCAAAACCCCCAGGAAGAACCATGGCGTCGACTAGCGTTGGGTCGAACTCTGCCAAGTCTGTGATATTGCCACGGGCTATTCGGGCGGATTCAACTAGCACGTTTCTTCTCTCGTTTGGAACGAGTTCTCTGGTGAGGTGGTTGATGACGTCGGTCTGTTCTATGTTTGGGGCAAAGCAAATGGTTTTCGCGCCAAGCTTTTGAAGTGCAAAGAGCGTCATTACGGCTTCATGAATTTCAGCACCATCAAGAAAACCACAACCAGATAAGATTACAGCAACTTTTGCACTCATTAATTTCTCCAACCTTTGTGCAGCAGATCTCAGTCTAGCAGTAATAAAATTAAAAATCTCTCAAATCTGAATTTAACAAAGCTGATCTCAAAAAGATGTATTTAATCTTTTCCGCCAGCATCACGCAAAAGTTTCTCAACATCTTGACGCTTTGTATGTTTAAAGAACTCACGCGCAATAGGAGAGCTCGGTTCACGCTTGGCAATTACCATCCCGATATTATTAATCAATCGAGGTTCTGAGAGAGGAATGGCAACCACCCCTTCAAGGTTTCTAAGTATATGAATTAAGCTGATCGGTACGATGCTTGATGTCGTGCCAAAGCGCGTTTCATGTAAAAGCTGCGTAATTGAATTGGTTTGGGTATGCGGGGTGACAAAACAATCGAGCTCTTCAAATGTTTTATCGATGATCCGACGGTACTGCATGTCGCGCGTAAGAAGGCTTAGAGGGAGGCTTGCTGCTTCTTGCCATGTAATCGTTTCACGATCTTTCAGAGGTCCATCTGCTTTATGTATCAGAGAATACTCTTCGTGATAAAGCTCGTGGCTTTCCACATTGTTACTAAGTTCATCACTTAGATAGGTAACACCAACTTCAAGATCGAACTTCTCCAAGCCAAGTTGGATTTCCGCAGAGGAAAGTGACAGCAGTGATATTGTGATATTTGGATGAGCATCGCAAAAAGGATTTTTGATAAGAGACATCATCGGCATTGCGGAGGGGACTGCGCCGATACGTAAGTGCCCGGCAAGTCCTTTGCTCATTTGGCTCAAAGATTGTTTTAAGGTTCGGGCCTCTGCCAATATGCGTTGGGCGGTAGATACAACCAACTCACCCTCAGTGGTGAGGCCTTGAAAGCTTCGCTCTCTCTTGACGATTGGAACACCAAGCTCATTTTCAAGTTGTCTAATTCTAGCTGAAAAAGCGGGCTGGGAGATGTTGCAATTTTTTGCTGCTCGCCCAAAGTGCTTTTCGCGTGCTAGCGCACAGAGTAGTTCTAATTGGCGCAAGTCCACGGTAATCAACTCCTGAGGTGCGGATTATTATTTTGATTTCATCAATTATGTAATAATCGGCAGGCCGAAATTCTATTATTAAATTTATAGCGCAAATTTGACGTTAACATAAGGGCATATGTTTATATTACATCAAGTTAGAGCGTCATAAGTAGTTTGTTTCGCGACAGAAAGTTATCAGCTTCGTTCTATTTCCTTGCCAGACATCAGGCTGGGTGTTCCCAAAGGGGACGTCATGCCTGATTTCATCATCAAATGGCGAAGAGGGGAAAAATTACGGACTGCTGAAAGACCAATATCTCTGACTTTGTGAAGGATAGCACTGTCGTTTGAGGCAAAACGGTTCAGACCATCTGCTGCGGCCAAGCGGGAAACGACATCAAAACGTCTTGCTCGATCATATTCTTTTAAGAGCTCAATATCGTTGAGGGGCTTACCAGCTTTATTTTGATCGATAAGAAGTTCGGCTAGAACAGCAACATCACGTAAGCTGAGATTTAGACCTTGAGCGGCAATTGGCGGCAGCGCGTGTGCAGCTTCGGCAATTAAGGCAAGATCTTTAGTGTAAAAACTATCGCTCAGCATGGCGGAAATTGGAAAGCCACCTCGTTTGCCAAATAATTTTATGGTGCCCAGTCGGCCGTTGATTTTATTTTTAAGTTCCTGTGCGAATTCTGCGTCATCGAGTGCGAGATACTTTTTAGCCAAACGGGTGTCTTCGACCCAGACGATTGAGGATCGTTTACCCATCATAGGTACGAGAGTGAAGGGTCCGGCAGGATAATGAGTTTCTGTAGAAACGTTTTGATGAGGTTTACTGTGCTCAATATAACAGGTGATGGCTGTTTGTGGGTAAGGCCATGACATACTCTTAATTCCCACGGCTTTTCGACAAGCTGAATTTTTGCCGTCTGCTCCAACGGTTAGAGTAGCGGTTGCACTTTCCCCATTTGATAATAGGAGCTGATAACCATCGGGTGTCTGCTCCATCTTGTCCATTTTGGTTGATGTCAAATGGGTAACGGAAGAAAGCGTAGCCAGGCGGTCGAAAAGAATGCGTCGCAGAACCGCATTGGGTACATTAAAGCCAAAGGGACTGTTTTCTATTTCCCGAGAATCAAAGTCTGTTGAGTTGGGATATTTTTGTGCTCCGCGCGGGAGATTGACAATACGCATGACGGTCAGGGCCGTTGCATAGTCCTCACACCCACTCCAGGCGCCACAGGCATTGAGCAAGTTTATGGAATTTTGAATAAGTGCCGTGGTTCTATTGTCTTTAGCTTCTTCAAAAGGGGTGTTGCTTGGCTCTGGTTCCATATCGATCAGGAGTGTTTTTATACCGGCGGTTCCCAGTGCGGCGGCTAAACTTAGCCCTGCCAGTCCGCCACCAACAATTTGTACCTGGCTAACAATTTGTTTTTGGGAAGTGTGATCAGCCATTTATTTTTGCGACACCTGCGGTGCGGTCCCTAGATATTATTCTTCTTAATTGAGGTACTCTCAAAGCAGCTGAGGTGCAAGTTGAACTATAATATAAGGAGAGATAAAATAGTCGAAAATGGATAAAAAAATGGAGCCCGTGAGCTCCATTTTTAATCAAAAATCGTAGGGAAAGAATATCCCGGTCTCTTTGCCAAACAAGGCTTAGTTACCAAGCAAGCCCTTGAGAGCGTCACCTGCGCCATCAGCTGCGTCTTTGATACCGTCAGTCGCGCCCGAGGCCGCGTCACCGACTGTGTCTGTGACAGTTGAGGCACCGCTAACTACGCCATCAGCTACGCCTGAAACACCGTCAGCAACTCCTTTGGCAAGGCCCTTGAGGTCTACAGATCCCAAAGCGCCTGTGATGTTCTTCGTCACGGCACCTACTGCGGCCTGTAAAATGACTTCTGGGCTCGCGCCGTTATCCCCTTTGCCGATGTCTGTAAGGTGAATGTTCGGTAGATCCAAGTCGATTGTCTTGTCACCGAGAGGTGCAGCCGCGACAGAGATTTCGCCGTCATTTAGGTAGAGGTGTTCGACGATGAATTTGGGACCTTCTTCATCCGTTGCGGCAGGTTCGTCGCTTTTGCTGTGGGATTGTGCGTTTTCATTGATGGTATCAATGTTGCTCTTCTTGGGGCCAACCTCATAGGTAATGTGGGGGGCGTTAATTCTGATCTCATTAATCACGATGACATCTTCGGCTAGCGACGTGATATCAATCTTGACGGAGATTTCTTGAAACTGAAAAGCCTCATTTGAATTAAAGCCGTCTGGATTACTCATGGTAAAGCCACGTAAGCTTCCCTGGCCCGTCGTGGGTGAGATTTCCACGTCGTTAAGTGTGACCTCTGTCTGCGTCATATCAGAGGCAATGCTTTCAACAGCTGCCTTTACGATAGAATCAAGTGACGAATAGACAAAGATAAAGCCACCGACAATAAGAATGGCAAGTGTGATTGCGGTGATGCTCGCAATTTTGACGAATTTGTTCATCGATTAGATTTCCCCGGTTGTTCACTAACATGCGATTTATCATTTTCAGGGGAAAAAAGCTATAAGTATGTCTGCTTATATCGCAGGGTTGATCGGGTGAATCCACAAAAGACAAAGGGTTCAGGCAAGTGCTCGTTAGTTAACGCTTTAAGTAATAAGGTTAATAAAACTCAGCAAAATTTAGGCGCTGTTAAACTTAAACTATCTATGTTGTAAATATGCCACTTAAGCGTTTTTAAATAAAAGTCAGCGCCCCTGAAGAGTCGAAAAATATAGTATAATTTGAAATTAATAAAAAAACATCAATTAAATCAATGAGATAAAATGTAAGTAATTTTACGGATGTCAAGTCCCAATTTTGTCACAATAAATGCCCCCCTGTTTCATTTGGTGGCATGGGGACTATGCAATTTGCGCATGGCTGATTATTTTTTATTTTAAGTAAAAGTGATTTTCCTCAAGTAATAGTCAAATTAAGCTTGTGTATTCATGTAATGCGTAAATATTTTTATGTGTTTTTGTCTCGAATTCATGATAAATATTTCTTTGACTCTTGATGTTAATCTCTTGTAAAGATTTGTCATCAACAGACGACACGAGGTTGTTTGCTTGAATTTAATCCCCATATCGGGGTGCGCTCACAATGACACAGGCTGTGTGGGCACGGGCTTGAAAAAGCTGCTGAAGTTATAAGTTTTAAACTGAGGTACTTAAAGATGAGACGTGGTTTGCGACAGATTAAACGGATGGGTTACCGATTGCGCGGTCAATTCCGGGGTCATTGGTACGGACTTTCTTCCTTCCTCTTCGCCCTTGCAATTAGCGCAGGTGTACTTGCACCTGAAGCTCAACAAAATGCATTGGCTATTCAGGTCTCCGAAGGCGATTTTATTGCCCCTGTAGATGTTCGGGTTCTCGCACGCGATTATGCAGTGCTTCCTGAATTGGAACGCCGCCGTCCGACACAAGCCAGTTATGATGCTGAGCTCGAATGCTTGGCGCAGAATATTTATTTTGAATCCCGCAGCGAAACAACAAGTGGTAAACGGGCTGTTGCACACGTTGTACTTAATCGTGTTTCCAGTAAACGTTTCCCATCCACAATTTGTGGTGTTGTTCAGCAGGGCGGTTCACGTTTAAATCGCTGCCAGTTCTCTTGGTGGTGTGATGGCAAAAAAGATGAGATTACAGATCAGGCATCTTGGGTTGAGTCACAAAAATTAGCACGTTTTGTCTACTGGGGTGTTTCAAATGATGTCAGCGAAGGTGCTCTTTGGTACCATGCCGATTATGTGAGCCCAAAGTGGCGGACTGCTTTTGATAAAGGTCCGACCATTGGCCGTCATATCTTCTATCGCGAGAAATCTAAAGAGCTGAAAGTGGCTTCTCTCGACGTGAAGTAAGCCTTAACGGCATCTCGTAAAAAGCGCCTGATTTGTGGCGCTTTTTTTGTTTCTCGGCCCCGTCCTATATAAGCTTACGTACGAAGACTTATGTCAGGGTTGGACACTCTTAGAGCAAATTAAGAGGGGGGCGTCCTGTTTTCTCTTAAAAAGATAGCCGGGAGCAACAAAAACTTAGGTGTCTTTGTCCAACTTGTGATCATCGATCTTTTTTAAGTCACGGTTTTTTTCAGATTCTGAGATTAGTTTCTCGGCTTTGGTGCGGCCGTGTTCAACACGGTTATCCGCTGCTTGTGAAGCCTTGGTATCACGTGCTTTCTTCTTGCGAAATTGTTTCAGGTTGATCACGTTGGTCATGGATGTTTTCTCCTTGGCCCAGGTTTCTCTATCAGGGCAAAATATCTCTGTGCGTTTCTTGTTTCATCTCATGATGTAACCATTTAATGCTTCTGTACCAGAATTTTTTTTGTTTCCCAGACGGAGCCACCATGTCCAGTATCCCTGTTTCAGAGAATAGTTTTGCCCCAAAAGCAGAGAAACGATCATTTTTCCATGAACTTCATGGCGAACGCAGGGAAGATCCTTATGCCTGGCTTCGGGCCGATAACTGGCAGGAAGTAATGCGCCAGCCAGATAAGCTCTCCCCAGACATTAGAGATTACCTTGAGCAAGAAAATGGTTACTGCAAGGCTGTGATGGCGGATCAGGAAGATTTGCAAAAGGAGCTGTTTGAGGAGCTAAAAGGGCGCATCAAAGAAGACGATTCTTCTGTTCCTTCTCCGGATGGGCCGTGGCTCTACTATCTCCGTTACGAAGAAGGGGCTCAACACCCTATTTTCTGCCGTAAGCCATCTGCTGGAAGTGGTGACGAAGTCATATTGCTGGATGGCAACCAAGAAGCAGAAGGCAAAGATTTCTTTCAGATCGCGAGTTGTTCACACAGCCCTGATCATCGCTATGTTGCTTATAGCGTGGATGAAAAGGGATCGGAATATTACAGCCTCAAAGTTCGAGATCTCAACACGGGTGATGAACTGGATGATTTGATTGAGAACACTTCTGGGGCGGTGGTTTGGGCCGCAGATAACAGGACGCTATTCTATACGGTGCTGGATGAAAATCACCGCCCATCAAAAGTTTTTCGTCATATGCTTGGTGACGATGAAGAGCTGGATGTGCAGGTTTACGAAGAAACTGATCCAGGCTTTTTTGTCGGTATTGGCAAAAGCGAGTCCGGCCGTTTTATCCAGATCCTGGCCCACGATCATCAGACCTCGGAAGTACACCTGATTCCCTCTGAGCAGCCTGCCACATCACCATGTATTGTCTCTGTTCGACAAGAGGGCCTTGAGTACGAAGTCACGGATCACGGTGAGCGGTTGTTAATTTTAACGAACGCAGATGAGGCGATTGATTTCAAAATTTGCGAAACAGCCATAGATAAGCCCGCACGTGATAACTGGAAAGATTTGGTTGCCCACAAACCCGGTGTCTTAATCCTGACCCAGATCCTCTTTAAGGACCACATGACGCGTCTGGAACGTGTTGAAGGTCTGCCTCGGATTGTTATTACGCGGATTTCAGATGGACAAGAGCACTCTATCTCCTTTGATGAGCAAGCATATAGTCTTGGCATGTCTGCGGGTTATGAATTCGATACAACGTCTCTGCGCTTTACCTATTCTTCTCTTTCAACACCGGCTCAGGTCTATGACTATGATATGGAAAGCCGCGAACGGGTTTTACGTAAAGAAGATGAAATACCAAGCGGGCATAACCCCGACGATTACGAAGTCAGACGCTTAATGGCACCTTCACACGATGGGGTACTGGTGCCGATATCTTTGCTCTATCGAAAAGATACGCCACTAGATGGCAAGGCGCCGTTACTGCTTTACGGCTATGGCTCTTATGGTAACGCGATACCAGCCGGGTTTATGCGCAATAGTTACTCCTTGGTTGATCGCGGATTTGTCTATGCCATCGCTCACATCCGTGGCGGTACCGATAAGGGCTATGGCTGGTATCTTGATGGTAAGATGGAAAAAAAGAAAAACACTTTCCTCGACTTTATTGCTGCAGCTGAACACTTGATCTCCGAAGGCTATACGTCAAAAGGCCAAATCGCAGCCCACGGCGGTAGCGCTGGTGGCATGTTGATGGGCGTGATTAGCAATATGCGGTCTGATCTTTTTAAGGCCATCGTCGCTGATGTGCCTTTTGTCGATGTCCTGACCACGATGTGTGATGCGACCTTGCCTCTAACCCCGCCTGAGTGGCCGGAATGGGGTAATCCTATCGCAGGTAAAGAGGCCTATGATTACATCAAGTCCTATTCTCCCGTGGATAATGTGAGCGCCCAAGCTTATCCCAATATGTTGATCACAGCTGGTCTAACCGACCCGCGTGTAACTTATTGGGAGCCTGCAAAGTGGGTCGCAAAGCTGCGTGAGCTGAAAACCGATAGCAATCACCTGGTCTTCAAAACCAATATGTCCGCAGGACACGGTGGTGCGTCAGGCCGTTTCGAGCGCCTGAAAGAAGTCGCACTAATGGATGCATTCCTCGTGATGGTGTTTGGGCTTTAGAGGGTTGGGGTAAGAGGATTTTGTATAGGAACAAGTCCTCTTTATCCTATTCTTCGCAACTCAAAAAAATTTACATCTTGTAAAATTCACAACCTTATGTTGTTTTTACGTCCTGATTGTTATGAATGGAGGTATCAATCATGAAGAAGATAATTGAAATTCGCGCCGCAGAAGGTGGGGATGATAGCAAGTTATTCGTCGGCGAGCTTGCCGATGCTTATTGTAAACTGTTCCTGCGCAAACGCTGAACTTATCGTATCGCTCGGAAACGACCCAGTGATGCGGGGTATCATGAAATCGCCTTGGAAGTCGAAGGCGTTTCACTAAAAAATCTCTCCCAAGAAAGTGGTGGTCATCGCATTCAACGTGTCCCGGTAACGGAACGCGGCGGTCGCGTACATACATCAACTGTAACAGTCGCTGTTTTATCTTCCGATCAAAAGGGATCTGAGGAAAGTAGCATTGCGACCTGGTCAGATGATAAGTTCAAGGTAGATTGGTTTTCAGGCACGGGGAAGGGCGGGCAACACCGGAACAAAACCCAGAACTGCTGTCGGATCAGGCACCTCGAAACCGGCTTCTGTGAAGCGCGCCAAGGGCGAAAGCGAGAAGATAACTTCCGGCAAGCTCGTGATGCTTTGCTTGCAACTCTTAAAGATTTTGAAGCAGATAAAAGAGCGGGAGTGGAAGCGTGTGATCGTAAATCCCAGATCGGAAGCGGTATGCGCGGGGATAAATCCGTTACTTTGCGGTTTCAGGACGATGTCGCCATCAACCACGGCACTGGGAAAAAAATGTCTCTCAGAAAATATATGCGTGGTGAGATGGATCGCCTCTGGGGTTAAGAGGGAAGTGTGGGCGTTTTGATTTGGCGGCGTGCCATCAGATTTTGAGTGGTAGTTGAGAGTTCAGGGAGAGGGCCTATTTATTCGGCAGTGCTGGCGGATGAATAGGTCTTGCCTCTTATATATCTGAAAAGTGTTACTTCAATTAGATCAAACCTTCGTTCACAAAGCGTCGTTGCCAACTCGCATTCTCTGCCGTTGGTGGTGTGTGGTGGGCAAGCGCGCAGTTGGGTAGTACTTGATTATCCTGAACACCGAAGTAATGTTTGATTGAGCCATATAGACCGCCGTGTGCCGCGATCAAAACAGGACCTGGCCGATCGATGGCCTTATTTATGCCTGCGGTTGCACGTCCCAGAAATTGGTCTCTTGTTTCTGCACCACCGGGGGTGAATTCACCGTCTTTCCACGCCGCGAACCAGCCATCATCGACGAGGCCTTCGTGATCGCCGAAACAAGCTTCCTTTAAATCATCAAGGATAATTAATTCGCAATTCAAAACTTCATTGAGTATTTTGGCAGTTTCCAGTGCGCGGCCTAAAGGGCTGGCACAAATAGTTAGGATTTCGATGCCTTTGATGGATTCAGCTGCCTGATAGGCTTGTTGCCGTCCGGTCTCGTTTAGAGGGATATCGGTGAAGCCTTGCATGCGCCCTTTGGCATTCCAGTCGGTTTGACCGTGGCGAATGTAATAGAAATCTTTTTCAAGCAGCATTTTATAGACCTAACTAAACAAAAATACCCGGCACATCATCGGATGGCCGGGTTATACATACTTCAAAACCAAACGCTTAGAGGTACTGGATCTTTACGATCTCATAGCCTTTATCGCCTGCAGGAGTCCTTACTTCTACAGAATCACCTTCTTCCTTACTGATCAGCGCGCGGGCGATCGGTGAGGTGATGGCAATACGTCCTGCTTTGACATCGGCTTCTAAATCCCCAACCAACTGGTATGTGGATTCTTCGTCAGTGTCCTCGTCGGCAATCGTAACTGTCGCACCAAACTTCACGGTTGAGCCCGACATGGTAGAGACGTCAATGACTTCTGCGCGTGAAATACGTGCTTCAAGCTCCATGACGCGACCTTCGGTAAAACTCTGTTTTTCACGCGCAGCGTGATACTCAGCATTTTCTGAAAGGTCCCCGTGTTCGCGAGCTTCGGCGATGGCACGGATAATGGCAGGGCGCTGAACAACCTTAAGGTTGCGTAACTCTTCTTCAAGGCGGACTAAGCCCTCCTTGGTCATAGGGAACTTTTCACTCATTCGCGTTTCCAGGCGTTAATACAAATAGCAACTCCCGATTCCACCGCTTTGAGGGGAGAATCGGGAGTCGTTTAAATTAGAACGAAGAACTAAAGTAAGCTTGAAGCGGCTGAACTTCAAGTAGGCCTTCGCGTTTTGCTTTTAAAGCCTCTACCATGGCACGGGCACCATTGGCAGTTGTGAAGTAAGGAACTGATGTATCCAGGGCGCCACGACGGATATCAAAACTATCCGCAATCGCTTTTGCACCCTCGGTTGTATTGATAATCAGATGGACCTGACCGGACTTGATTGTGTCAGCAATATTGGGGCGACCTTCACGAACTTTAAGGACTTTCTCAACTGCGAATCCTTTTTCTTGAAGATAGGTTGCTGTCCCGCTCGTGGCGACAAGTTTGTAGCCCATCTCGATAAGATCACCAGCCAAGGCTTCCATGACTTTTTTATCACGGTCTTTTACAGAGATAAAGACCGTGCCTTCGTCAGGAAGAGTAACACCCGCCGCCATCTGTGATTTCAAAAAGGCACGGCCAAATGACGTGTCGAGCCCCATTACTTCACCAGTTGAACGCATTTCAGGGCCAAGCATAACGTCAACGCCAGGGAAACGGTTGAATGGGAAGACGGCTTCCTTGATTGCAATATGATCACCAAGGTCATGGATAAGATCAATGTCGGCAAGCTTTTCACCAGCCATAACCCGAGACGCAATTTTTGCGACCGCATTACCTGTGGCTTTAGCGACAAAAGGTACAGTCCGGCTGGCGCGTGGATTTACTTCAAGAATGTAAACCACATCGTCTTTAACCGCGAATTGAACATTCATGAGGCCAACGACATTCAAAGCCAGTGCCAGTTTGTTCGCCTGATCTGTAATCTCGGCAATGATGTCTTGTGACAAGCTGTAGGGAGGTAGCGAGCAAGCAGAATCTCCAGAGTGGATACCTGCTTCTTCAATATGCTCCATGATTGCTGCAACAAAAACATCCTTGCCGTCGCAGATAGCATCGACGTCAACTTCAATGGCGTCTTGTAGATAGCTGTCGAGAAGTACAGGGTTTTTACCAGAGACTTGAACCGCAGTGTTGATGTAGCGCTCCAGTTGGCTGGTTTCGTGAATGATTTCCATCGCACGACCACCCAAAACATAAGACGGTCTGATAACGACTGGGAAACCAATTTTCTCTGCAACAGCGAAAGCTTCTTCTTTTGTCGTTGCTGTGCCGTTCACGGGTTGGCGAAGGTCGAGATCTTGAAGCAACTTCTGAAAGCGCTCACGATCTTCGGCCAAATCAATCGCATCAGGAGAGGTTCCTAGAATAGGAATGCCTGCATCTTCCAAGGCTTGGGAAAGTTTCAAGGGTGTCTGGCCGCCGAATTGGACGATGACACCTTTGAGAGTGCCGTTACTCTGTTCCTTGCGTGCAATCTCTATGACGTCTTCACCCGTGAGGGGCTCAAAGTACAGACGATCAGAAGTATCGTAATCAGTAGAAACTGTTTCTGGATTACAGTTGACCATAATAGTTTCGTAACCAGCTTCACTTAGAGCGTAAGCGGCGTGAACGCAGCAATAATCGAATTCGATGCCTTGGCCAATCCGGTTTGGTCCGCCACCGAGGATCATAATTTTTTCACGGTCGGTTGGCTCTGATTCGCACTCTGGCGGGTTAACCCCATCGCCTTCGTAACAGGAATACATGTAAGGCGTCGTTGATGGGAATTCACCCGCACAGGTATCGATCCGCTTGAATACAGGCAGAACGTCTAGGCTGTGGCGAAGATCTGAAACTTCTTTTTCGGTCTGCCCTGTAATCTCTGCAAGGCGTTCGTCAGCAAAGCCCATTTTTTTCAAGCTAAGGAATGCCTGACGATCTTTAGGGAGACCGTTTTTGCGAATGTCCTCTTCGAAGGTCACGATGTCTTCAATTTGGCGCAAGAACCAGGGATCAAATTTGGTGACTTCAAAAATCTCTTCAACGCTTAAGCCGTGACGGATGGCTTGAGCAATCGTCAGCATACGGTCTTTGGTCGGCTTGGCCAGGAAGGAGCGCACATTGTCTTTATCAACATTACCATCGCTATCAACCGCGCCGGGGATGTTGACTTCGTTAAAACCAGTGAGGCCCGTTTCCATGGAGCGCAGTGCTTTTTGTACAGATTCGGCAAAGCAACGGCCAATAGACATGGCTTCACCGACAGATTTCATCGCTGTTGTCAGATAGTCTTCTGCACCAGGGAATTTCTCAAAGGTAAAGCGAGGGATCTTGGTGACAACATAATCAATAGTTGGCTCAAAAGATGCCGGCGTTACTTTGGTGATATCGTTTTTAAGCTCATCCAGAGTATATCCAACAGCAAGCTTGGCGGCGATCTTGGCAATCGGGAAGCCTGTCGCTTTTGAAGCCAGAGCCGAAGAGCGAGAAACACGTGGGTTCATCTCGATGACAACAAGCTCGCCGTTTTCGGGGTTCATGCCAAACTGAACGTTGGAGCCACCGGTATCTACACCAATTTCGCGTAGGCAATTGATCGAAGCGTCTCTCAAGATCTGGTATTCTTTGTCGCTCAAGGTCAGAGCAGGGGCAACCGTTACTGAATCACCAGTGTGGATGCCCATCGGATCGACGTTTTCAATCGAGCAAATGATAATGCAGTTATCCGCGCTGTCGCGAACCACTTCCATCTCATATTCTTTCCAGCCCAGAACAGATTGCTCAACCAAAACTTCAGTTGTCGGAGAGGCTTTTAGGCCGCTTTTGACAATCTCTTCAAATTCTTCCGGGTTGTAAGCGATGCCACCGCCCGTACCGCCCATGGTGAAGGAAGGACGAATAATGGCAGGCAAGCCAACTTCTTCCAAGGCTGCTAACGCTTCTTCGAAGGTATTGGCAACGCTTGAACGTGGAGACTTGAGGCCAATTTTTTCCATCGCTGTGCGGAATAATAGACGATCTTCGGCCTTTTCAATCACATCGGCCTTGGCGCCGATCATTTCCACGCCGTGTTTCTTGAGGACACCTGAGTGATGAAGTGACAGGCCGATATTGAGGGCCGTTTGACCACCCATTGTTGGGAGAAGTGCGTCGGGTTTTTCTTTCTCGATGATTTTCTCAACCATTTCCGGGGTGATCGGCTCGATATAAGTTGCATCAGCCAGACCTGGATCGGTCATAATCGTTGCCGGGTTAGAGTTGACCAGAATGACCCGGTAACCTTCTTCGCGCAGGGCTTTACAAGCTTGGGTGCCTGAGTAGTCAAATTCACAGGCCTGACCGATGATGATCGGTCCAGCGCCGATGATCATGATGGATTTGATGTCTGTTCTTTTAGGCATGATCTGCTTTGCTCATCTTTTGTCTGTTTGCTTATTCAAGGTCGCGATGACCATTAAGCTGTTCAGCTGTCAGTTAAAACAGTGGCGGCTGCCTTTTTAATTGGCGCCGCCACTGGAAATCATTTCTGGCGGGCAACCATGAGATCACGGAACCGCTTGAAAAGGTATTGGCTATCTTGAGGGCCGGGTGAAGCCTCGGGATGGTATTGAACCGAGAATACTGGCCGCCCTTTGAGGCGAATACCCTGATTGGTTTCATCAAAGAGAGAGATATGGGTCTCTACAACGTTCTCAGGAAGACTGTCTTTGTCGACCATAAAACCATGATTTTGGCTGGTGATTTCCACCTTGTTGGTGGTGAAGTCTTTTACCGGGTGGTTCGCGCCACGATGTCCCAAGTGCATTTTCTTGGTGTCAGCGCCAAGAGCCAGAGCCAAAATTTGGTGACCGAGGCAAATACCAAAGATAGGCAGGTCTTCGTTTGCGAGTAAGTCTTTTACCATCGGGATCGCATATTCACCTGTAGCCACAGGATCGCCTGGGCCGTTGGAGAGGAATACACCGTCAGGATTGTGTGCAAGGATTTCATCGGCCGTTGCCTGGGCGGGGACTACGGTAACTCTGCAGCCTTGCGAGGCAAGAGATCTGAGGATGTTTCTTTTGGCGCCAAAATCAACGGCAACTACATGAAACTCAGGGTCGGAAAGGTTTTGGTATCCGGTTTCCAGATCCCAACGTTTTTCGTTCCAATCAGAAGTTTGCGCACAGGTAACATCTTTGGCCAAGTCCATGCCGTTAAGGCCAGGCCAGGTTGCTGCTTTCTGGCGCAGGGCTTCCAGATCGAACTTGCCATTGGCGTGAAAGGCTATGCAGCCGTGAGGCGCACCATTGTCTCGGATCAGGCGGGTAAGAACTCGGGTATCAACTCCGGATATCGCACTCAAGCCATGAGACTTAAGCCAGGCATCCAAACCGCGGGTTGCGCGCCAGTTTGAAGGCTGAGTGATATCCATGCGGAAGATAGCGCCGCGAGAGGACGGTGTGATCGTCTCGATGTCTTCATCATTGGTGCCGACGTTTCCAATATGGGGAAACGTGAAAGTGATGATTTGGCCAGCGTAGGATGGATCGGTCAGGATTTCTTGGTAGCCGGTCATAGAAGTGTTGAAACAGACTTCAGCGACGGCTTCTCCTTCAGCTCCGAGACCTTTCCCCCAAAAGACCTGGCCACTTGCTAGAACCAAAGCGGCGGTAGCTCCTGCGGGTTGTTTGCAGGCGGAATCAATAGCCCCTGTCGGCGCGACATGGGTTTCATTCGATTTCATAGTACTCATGGATGGGGCGTCCTCTAGGCAGACGAAAGCGTCAGCGGTTTAATAGCTGAGGCCTTTGTATAAGCATAAGTCCCTTAGAGGTCAAGAAAAACACCAAAAGAAAATATTGTTTAATATCAATAACTTATGTAAATTATGAATCTTTGCCATTTTCTTTTTTATGGAGTAGGTTCTCACCCTTTCCAACATGTTCGGGGCAAAAAATGCTACGTAACAGCTTGAATGACGCTCTCAAAGACGCGATGCGTAATAAAGATAAGCAAGCGATTTCAACGCTTAGGCTTATCTTAGCTGCACTAAAAGACCGTGATATCGCGGCGCGAGGCGAGGGTCGTGATCCTATCGGTGAAGATGATGTACTGGAAATGCTCCAGAAGATGATCCGCCAAAGAAGAGATTCTATCGAAATGTACGAAAAAGCTGGTCGTACAGAACTGGCTGAGCGCGAGCAAAGCGAGATCGGTATAATCGAAGGCTTCCTTCCAAAGCAAATGTCCGCGGAAGAAGTTGAACAGATTGTTATTGATCTTATAGCTGAGCTTGGGGCCGATTCCATTAAAGATATGGGTAAGGTCATGGGCGCGCTAAAAGGTAAATACGCTGGCAAGATGGACTTTGGTAAAGCGAGTGCGGCAGTAAAAACCAAACTGGTTTAAAGCTACCATTACTACCTAATAAGAACAGAACCCATGGGTGACCATCGGGTTCTGTTTTCTTTTTTACGCAACATTTCGATATCAAGTTATTATTTTGTGTGCCTAGATATAGAGCCACGTTCGATGCTGTGATAAACTGAAATCTAGGATCTAAGGGACTGCCGGTTGGGAACACGCCTTTCAATGTCATTCACGCCAGAATTTTTGGATGAACTGCGCGCGCGGGTGCCAGTCTCCGGCGTGGTTGGTCGTAAGGTTAAACTGATCAAGCGTGGCCGCGAGTTTAGTGGTCTTTGTCCCTTTCATAATGAAAAGAGCCCTTCTTTTACGGTGAACGACGACAAGGGGTTTTATCACTGCTTTGGCTGTGGTGCTCATGGCGATGTCATTACCTTTGTCACGGAAACGGAGGGCCTGTCTTTTCCAGAATCCGTAGAGCGTCTGGCAGATCAGGCCGGGTTACAGGTTCCCAAGGCCAGCAAAGAAGAAGCTGAGAAATCAAAAAAACGCGCAAGTCTTTATGATGTTATGGAAGACGTTGCGCGCTGGTTTGAAGAACAGCTGGCAGGCAGTGATGGAAAAGAGGCCCGAGAATATATAAACCGTCGAGGATTGCGCGCAGAGACCGTTAGTCGCTTTCGACTTGGTTTAGCTCCTACTCAAAGAGGCCTGCTGCGCAAGGCAATGAACGCCCGTGGGATTGATGATCAGCAATTGGTTGATATTGGTGTTATCAAGCAAAATGACGACAGTGGTGGCTCTGATGGTCCAAAACGCGATGAATTTTGGGAATACTTTAACCATCGTTTGATGTTCCCGATAACCGATCGACGAGGCCGCATTATTGCCTTTGGTGGCCGGGCCCTTGGGGATAGTAAGGCGAAGTACCTGAATTCGCCCGAGACCATTCTCTTTCATAAGGGCAAGGTCCTATACAACTTGGCTTATGCGAGACAGGCAGCCCATGATATGGGCGAGGTCATCGTGACCGAGGGCTATATGGATGTCATCGCGCTGTCGCAAGCTGGGTTCCCTGCCGCAGTTGCACCTTTGGGAACTGCGGTGACAGAGGATCAAATTCAAGAACTATGGCGGATGGTTGCAGAACCCACTTTGTGCCTTGATGGCGATACGGCCGGTATTCGCGCGGCATTTCGGGTTGTAGATAGAGCTCTGCCCATCATTCAGCCGGGGAAGTCGCTTAAGTTCGCAACCCTGCCTGAAGGTGAGGATCCCGACAGTTTGATCCAAACCCAGGGCTCCGCCACGATGCGGGAGTTTTTAAGTCAGGCCCGACCGCTATCGGAAATGCTGTGGAAGAAAACCATCGATGGCGTGGATATTGAAACTCCCGAGAGGCGGGCCGCACTCAAGGCAGATTTGCGAAAACAGGTCGGCGTTATTACTGATAAAGACCTGAAGTTTGAATATCAGAAAGATATGTTCCGTCGTTTTGATAATTTGACCGGGGCGAATGCCAGTCAAGGATATGGGAACCAGGGACAAAATTCGGGCCCGGCTCCCTATCAAAATAATGGACGTCAGGGTTACAACAAGCCCTATGGCAATCCCTATAATAATCCGGGCAATAAAAGTCAGAATCGCACCCCCTGGGGAGGCGGTAAAGGTGGTGCTCGTGGAAAGGGAAAGGATTCGTTCAATCTCGATCCAAGAATCCCCCGACCAAATATGTCGCCACGATTATTAGCGCGACGTCAGGAACAAGTTTTATTGGCAACGCTGGTAAATCACCCCGGCGTATTGACCAAACACCTAGAGGATCTTGCCACTTTGAGGCTTCCAAGCCAGGATTTCAATGTGGTGTTGCAAGATCTAGTTGATGTGATTGTAAGAGACCCAGATCTTGACAGAGAGGCACTTAAATGCCAACTGTGCGATAAGGGATATTCTCGATTATTGGATGAACTCTTGAGCCCCGCTGTTTTGGACCACGGTAAATTTGCGAGACCAGCTACAGACAGCACCGCTGCTGAGCATGGCGTGACGCATATTGCGGCTATGTTCCGTGAAAAACAGGCAGAGCAGGATAAGGGAGTTCAAAGTCGTGAATTTGCGGCGAATATGGACGAAACGGGATTGACTCAGCTGGAGGCGCACAAGCAACTCCGGCAGGAAGCATCTGGTGTGGCTATCGATTTAGATAGTTATGATCCGGATGCTTACGAAGACAGTCAATGAGCGTTAGGAGAGGGCACGTTAGCTATTGATCGAATATGCTGGCGTGCTGAATTGCTATTTGGGGTACAAGGTTAAATGGTAACCAAGGCGACCGAAAACGCTGAGAAAAGCACAGAAACTAGTGAAGAAACTTCTGATGCGCCGTTGATGGATGTGAATTCAGCGGCGGTCAAGAAGATGATCGCGAAGGCAAAAGAAGTTGGCTACGTCACTTATGACGAGCTTAATAAAGTTTTGCCTTCCGACGAAATGTCTTCCGAGCAAATCGAAGACATTATGTCCCTTCTTTCAGAGATGGGCATTAATGTTGTCGAGAACGAAGAGTCAGACGATTCTGTCGATGAAGAGGCCAAAACTGACGAAGCCGTCGTTGGCAACGTAAAAGAAGAGGAAGTCGGGCGTACCGATGATCCTGTTCGGATGTATCTTCGCGAGATGGGAACGGTTGAGCTCCTTTCACGTGAAGGCGAGATTGCGATTGCCAAGCGTATTGAGGCAGGCCGCGATAAAATGATCGGAGGGATCTGTGAGAGCCCGCTGACCATTCGTTCGCTCTTGCACTGGCGTGAAGGCCTCATGGAAGGCAACCTGCTTCTTAGAGATATCATCGATCTGGATGCTACATACGGTAGTGGCCCGAATGATGATGATATTGCTTTTGAAGAATCTGGTGCTGGCGATAAAGCCGACGTTGATGACGAACTCGTCTCTCAACCCGGTGCAAAAGTTGTCGACGAAGACGATGATGCCAAGCCTGCTCCGCCTGAAGGTGCCGAAGGCGAAGCTGCCAAGACTGAGGAAGAAGATGACGACGATGGTGAAGAGAACAATATGTCTCTTGCTGCCATGGAAGAAGCTCTTCTACCGCAAGTTCTAGAAATGTTGGAAAACATTGCCGATCATCAGCATAAAATGAGCAAAATTCAGGAAAAGCGCCTGACATCTTTGCTTGCTGGTGAAAAGGTTGCGGATTCTGTCGAGAAAAAATACGACAAGATGAAACATGAAATGATCGAGTTGATGGAAGGGGTTCACTTTAACTCCAATCGTCTCGAACAGTTGATGGATCAACTTTACGGCCTCAACAAAAATCTGATGTCTCAGGAAGGTAAACTCTTACGCCTTGCTGAAAAGTCTGGTGTTGAGCGCAAAGAATTCCTCGATACCTATTTCGGAAGCGAACTGCACCCGAATTGGCTCGAAGAAATCAAAGGCTATTCTGGTAAAGGCTGGGCAAAGTTTGCTGAGCGGTACGACGAAGATATTATCAAAATTCGCGGTAGTATTTCCAAGGTTGCCGATGAAGTAGGTTTGCCAATCCCTGAGTTCCGCAAGACTGTTAAAGTCGTGCAGACCAGTGAAAAAGAAGCCAGCCGCGCAAAGACTGAAATGGTTGAAGCCAACCTTCGTCTCGTGATCTCTATTGCCAAGAAGTACACCAACCGTGGCCTTCAGTTCCTGGATCTTATCCAAGAAGGTAACATTGGTCTGATGAAGGCGGTTGATAAGTTTGAATATCGCCGTGGTTACAAGTTCTCAACTTACGCTACGTGGTGGATCCGTCAGGCCATAACCCGCTCTATTGCGGATCAGGCCCGGACAATCCGTATTCCGGTTCACATGATCGAGACCATCAACAAGCTGGTTCGTACCAGCCGTCAGATGCTCCACGAAATTGGCCGCGAACCACAGCCGGAAGAATTGGCAGAACGTCTGGGCATGCCACTTGAAAAAGTGCGTAAGGTCTTGAAGATTGCCAAAGAACCTATTTCGCTTGAAACCCCGATTGGGGATGAGGAAGACAGTCATCTCGGTGATTTCATCGAAGATAAAAATGCTGTTATTCCTTTGGATTCTGCGATTCAGTCAAACCTGCGTGAGACCACAACCCGTGTTCTTGCCAGCTTGACCCCACGTGAAGAGCGCGTGCTGCGTATGCGCTTTGGTATCGGTATGAACACCGATCATACTTTGGAAGAAGTTGGCCAGCAGTTCTCTGTGACACGTGAACGTATTCGTCAGATCGAAGCGAAAGCCCTGCGTAAACTCAAGCATCCAAGTCGTTCGCGCAAACTGCGTAGCTTCTTGGATACCTAACAGGGCGATACCTGATAGAGGCGATATCTACTAATGGGTGAAAGCCCTGAAGAAATAATAGAGGCGTTTTGGAAATCTTGTTGGGACCATATCCCGGCGGAGGACCGGAACGCCTCTTTTTGTTGCTGGTCCTTTGGTGATAGTGCGGAACTCGCGGATGAATTATTGGCGCTGGTGCTCTCTGGTGTGAAAACCGCAACCTGTGGGGCGCTCTGGGACTACGAATATGATGGGGAAGAACCTCCTGTTACAGGAAGTTACCATATCCTTACTGACTTCTTGGGCCAACCCCGTTGCCTGATCCAATTGACCTCTGTCGAGTTCCGTCCTTTCAAAAGCGTGACCGCCGACTTTGCCTCTGCAGAAGACGAGGGTGGCCGTAGTCTTGAAAATTGGCGAGAAGGACATCGTCAGTTTTTTGAGCGGCGGGCAGAAGACACAGGAAATACCTTCAATGAAGATACTGTTCTGGTGCTCGAGCGATTCAAAGTGGTATACCCAACAATAAATTAGTTTCAATTGATACTTGTTCTGTAGGCAAAGAGCTAGGTGTAGGGACTCTACATGAGCGATGCAGCGCCCTGAATGATAGGGAGGGACAAGGTTAATTGAGAATACGGTAAATAGTTTGGTTTGAGGTAAGGGAGTAGATCATGGATATCACGCTTTTGGGTACAGGTTGCCCAGCAGTCCATACCGAGCGTTATGGCGCAGGACAATTAATCCGTCATTCTGAAATAGGTGATGGCGCGCAAGGTGAAACGCAAATCCTGATCGACTGTGGTTCCGGCGTTACACAGCGTTTGGTTGGGGCTGGATCATCCGGTGCCAAGCTCGATGCTATCCTGCTCACCCATCTCCATTCCGATCATGTAATCGATGTCTATCAGGTTATCGTTTCTGCCTGGCATCAGGGCCGGACCACACCACAACGTATTTTCGGCCCAACCGGAACCCGCAAGTTTATCGAAGGCCTGATGGCGGTCTGGAGGGAAGAGCTGGATCTGCGCATCAAGCACGAGCGCCGCCCTTCTACAGAAGCGCTCGAGATGGATATCACTGAAGTTAAAGCTGGTGAACGACTGGAGTTTGGCGATGTCGTGGTTGATGTGATCGCCGTTGATCACCAGCCAATCGATCCGGCCTTTGGCTTTATCTTTAGTGTAGCTGGAACCAAAATCGCTCTCTCTGGTGATACTACTTATTGCCCGGCTTTGATCGAGGCTTCCCAAGGCGTCGATCTGTTGGTTCATGAAGTCTTTGTCCACCGTGAAATGCATGTGGTCGAAGGCGTGAGATCAGCGGAAACCATCGAAGCGGTTGCGGGGTACCACACCCTCTCAGACGAAGTTGGTAAGGTTGCGACACAAGCTGGCGTTGGTTGCCTGCTGCTCACCCATATCGTCCCGCCCGATAGCAATCGTGATGACCTGCTAGCCGAGGTGAAAAAATCCTTCACAGGGCCTGTGCTGGTCGGGGAAGATCTGATGCGGGTAGATCCTGTTTCCAAGACAGTCTCTTACGGCGCAGCGAGACTTTCTTACGCCTGATCATAAATCTGTAAAAACATTTTAAGAATCGGATAATTAACACTTGAAGATTCCGAGCGCCTGAGCAACATTAGGCGCTGAAGTGGGCCTGTAGTTCAGTTGGTTAGAACCCTCCGCTCATAACGGAGATGTCGCAGGTTCAAGTCCTGCCGGGCCCACCAATTTCCTTTGCAAATGTTATTGATCACAAGGCCGCTTAAAATTTTTACGCGCCTGTTCAACCTTTTCCCGGCATACACAGCCTTCAACGTGATCGTTGATCAGACCCATGGCTTGGATGAAGGCGTGGGCTGTGGTCGGGCCGACGAATTTCCAGCCACGTTTTTTGAGCTCTTTTGATAGGGCTATAGATTCGGACGAGGTCGTTTGTGTTTGCGGTTTGCCGAGCGTTTTTGGATCGGGCTCATAGCTCCAGAGGAAAGCCGCAAGAGAGCCTTCGGATTTCACCATCTCCTGCGCACGTTTGGCGTTGTTTATAACGGCTTCGATCTTGCCACGATGGCGGATGATGCCTTTGTTTTGGAGCAGAATTTCGATGTCACCTTCGTCGAAAAGAGCGACTTTATCGTAATCAAAATTATGAAACGCGGTGCGGAAATTTTCACGCTTAACAAGAATTGTGCGCCAGCTTAGACCGGATTGAAAACTCTCCAGACATATCTTCTCAAACAGGCGTTGATCATCGCCAACGGGAAAGCCCCATTCTGTGTCATGATAGTCGGGAAACTCCGGGGCCGTGTTTGACCAGCTGCAACGTAATTTTCCGTCTGGTCCTGTTACTGTCGTGCTCATTTTCTCTTACCTGTCGTCAAAATTAAGCTCAATCTAAAATCGGATAAAACTTAAGCGGCGTTTGTTTCGTTGAGTAAAAACTTGAGGCGCTCATCTGTTCTTGCTGGGGTGATCTCTAATATTTCAGCGCTAACGATGTTTTTCACCACAAAAGGATCACGAGTTACTCTATCTTGAAGGTCTGACAGCGAGGTGTCGTGTGCGATAATGCCGCCACCTAGATTGGGTTGTAAGCTACCGACGACAAGAAATACCCCATCATCAAAACCCTGCTTGATCCATTCTTTGTGGGCATCCATGAATTGACTGGCTTGGCTTTTATTGTCTGAAAACTTTAGTTGAACGATAAACATTGGGTGTCTTTCTTTTTGATCTCACAAGCAGCCGTTGAAACGGCTTTGGGCTTAGCTATTGCGTATGAGGGGCTGCATTTACGGTGTAGGATTTGAGCCATTCATTCATCAGGGTTACTTCTTGTTCTATGTAATTTTCATCCCGAAAGGCATTTGCAAGGGTGGCTACACCCTGACTACGGGCGAGAAGGTGCATTGCGAGATCATCCGCATCTGCCGAATGGCCAAGAGAGGTAAATTGCTGAGCGAGCCATGTCCGAAACAGTGTGAATAGCCTGGTTGCATCGGTTTGGGCGCTATGGCTCATTTTTGCAAGCTCAGTGCTCAGGGTGCCAACCGGGCATCCATATCGCATAATCTTGCTCTGGTTTTTGATCAAGATCTGGATAAAGTGCCTGATACGCTCTTCAGGGGACTGCCCCTCGATTTCCCATTGATCCAGCATGTTCTGCGTGTTCGCTACACGCAGGTTAATCACTGCGTTGAGAATGTCGTCTTTGGTTTTGAAATGATAATAAAAATTTCCACGCGAAATCTTCACGGCATCGGCAATGTCAGCGAAGGAGGTATGTTCGTAGCCCTGCTGATAGAACAGGTGGTCGGCTGCTTCTATAATGTGGTCGCGTGTGCTTTTGGTATTACTCATCAACTCGTGCTTTCGCGAAGAATTTTTTGTTAGGACAATTGACCTAGGCAGTATTATTAGGGCAATTGTCCTAAATTGTCAAAAATGAATTTTGTGTTGAGTAAGCTCAGTTAGGGCGTCCCTATATGGGAAGCAATCGGTGGGTGATCTTGGTGAGCACTTTTGGAGGGTAATTCCAATGTCACGGTTGTTCCTTTTCCAACGTCACTTTCTATTATCATCACGCCGCTATGCAGTTCGATGAGGGATTTGGATATTGTCAAACCAAGTCCCCATCCAGGTTCCGAGACATACGGATTTTTCCCCCCAACGAAGGGTTTTGCAATGTTCGGAAGTTGATCAGATGGAATACCGGGACCATTATCGATTACCACAATTTTTGTTGTCTGATCCGTGTTGCTGGCGTGAATAGTGATGCCTCCTCCTTCAGGGATGAATTTGATAGAATTCGATAGCAGGTTAAGGAGAATTTGTTTCATTGCCCGCTTGTCAGCGTAAATTGGTGGTAGCTCATCAGTAATTTCTAACTCCAATTTAAGGGCTTTAGACTGCACTTTTTCGTGAATAATACGGGTGCAGTCATCAATAATGTCCTTGATAGACAGCCACTCTTTATGGAGTGATTTTTTGCCTGTCTCGATAGTAGAAATGTCGAGAAGATCGTTTACCAATTCAAGGAGATGTTCTCCACTGTGGTGTATATCTTTTGCATATTCGCGATATTTTCCCGCCCCTGGCGGACCAAAATACTGTTCGCTCAAAATGTCTGAAAATCCAAGAATTGCATTAAGCGGTGTCCGCAGTTCGTGGCTCATGGAGCCAAGAAATTCTGACTTGGATTGATTTGCTTGTTGAGCTTCTTCCAGGGCAGCTTCGCGTTCACTTTTTGCTTTTTTCAGATTGACCACGCTATCGCGGAGGCTGAGGAGTGTATCATTCAGTGCCTTATTTTTTTCATCGAGTTCTTGAGTACGTTCTTTTACCTGCATCTCAACAATTTTGTTGCGATTGGTGACCAATGAAAAGGCATAAAACAAGAGGGTGGTAATCGTTAAGCCAATCAACAAAGCGACTGCAAACAAATTAGTAAGAAGAGACGAGGCCGTTACGGTACGAGAAAATCTGAGGCGCAGGTTTGAATTTCCGATTGGAATATGGTGAATTACACTGAATTCATAGCCACCGGGTTGATAATTATCAGAATGGTTCTCAGTGTTATCGAAGAGAATTCCCTTCTCAGATCCAACAATGTTGCTGGCGTCAACTTTCATCCTAATATTGGCCGGGAGAGTATTCTTACTGAGGAGGTGGTTGGGGTTCAAGCGTAAGCCTACGAAACCCTTACCGATGTTGCCTCTATCATCTTGACCAGGAATAAGGCGCCGACTGATTACGCCGAGTAAGAACCAGTGTCCTTTAAGGGCAGGGATATGTTCGGGTCCGATAGCATAGGTTTCTTCTTGGCTGTCTATTGCAACAGAAAGAGCATCTGAAAACTCTTCATATTGACTAATTTCATGTCCTCCCAATATCTTTCTATTCTTTTCTGGATTGGCATACAGGATCGGAAATATTGGAAAATTTTCATTATCGTTGGGGCTGGAGAGAATTTTGAATTCTCGGTACCCACTTTGAGTACTTATGTACTGGTTTACTTCCAAACGGTCGTTTTTATAAATAGCAGGAGCATAGATCATCGTCGTGATCAGCGGATTGTTCTCCAGTGCTCTTTGGGCAACGAGGGCAAATTCCGCTGGATTGACAAAATTTGATGCCTCAAATAAGGATGCCATAGAAGAAATGCTGGTGTTAACTGTTTGAATGTTGGAAAGAACTGTTTGGTTTACAAAGCGTGCTTGTTCATGAAATCTCTCTCGTTGTTCGGTGAAGGACAAGAACATTGTCGTTCCACAAAGAACAAGGATCAGGACAATTCCAAAAATACAAATGCCAATATAAGTTAGCCTGTTATTATTTATTGACTTGCTCGATCTTTTCTTCGCATCGAATAAGTGAATTTGACCTCCTAACTTGATTTATTCCTATCGCCAGTAAACTTTGATTAGAAGCTCCAATCTCTTCACTCTGGACGGTAAGCACCAACCATTACAATTATGTCGCCAACTACAATATGGAATGTCCTCTTCCACGCGGGTTCACCCGTTTCGGGGTCTGTAAATATATACTCCGTCCAGCCTTGTCCTTTCTCCTTTGCTGAATTGACAATGTCCTGACAGGCATACCGTCCATTGGGGTTTTTGAGATTCCAAATGTTGCGACCCACAAGGTGGGGTTTCAAGCCGTGTGCGAGGAAAGTACAGTTGAAATCCTGCGCAAAAACGTAGAGGTCACGGTCAAAAAATTGGCTGTCTTTTGTATGAAAAGCTAGCTTGGAATTTTCCCATTCATGATCTCGTACATATTGGGCGGCTTTTAATGCCATAGCTTTTGCTTGTGAAGGTGTGGCCCTCGTCTGGTCATCGGCGAAGGTGGGTGTATTTGTTATGAATAAAGATGCGGCTAGCCCTATTACTAAGAGTAGGGGGATGCCCATATGTGACAACATTGGATGATTAGGCATAACCTTCTTATCCTCTCAACTCAGTTGCCCTCTTCCAGTTTGTTAGTCAGGCCGTGTGTCAAAACTAATTACCTAGAGTAATAAACGGCTCTTCTGGTGGAGCGACTGAAAACTCCTTTAATTTATTAGTTTAAGTATAAATCAATTTTTTCTAATGAATGGTAAACTCAAAAGCGTTTCTTGCTTATGCTATCACTTCTACCCAGCTTTCTTCGCCACGATAAATACCGACTTTCCTTTTCCGGGTTGCCAGGAGTGGTCAATTTGAAATCCGGCATTGATCAGGCTATTTGTTAGGTCCTGTACGGTGATAAATTTTACAAGAGGCAAAAGACCGAAGAACTTCCCAACGGCGAGGATAGGTTTGAACCAACCCATACTCTCGGCGAGGCAGGCAGTGCTGGTGATGAAGAGGCCACCGGGCTTGAGCATGCTGTGTGCTTTGGCGATGGCGGCTTCCTTGTCTTCTAGCAAGTGTAGAACACTCATAGCCAAGACGACATCTATTGATTGGTCAGCAACGTTGAGATCTTCGATGGTTGAGTGTTCGAAGGTGATGTTATCGATGCCTGCTTTATCGACTTTATCCTGAGCGATTGTGAGCATTTTTGAAGAGATATCAACCGCGCGGATATGCTTTACAAAGGGGGCATGGGTGATGGCAGTGGAACCCGTTCCGCAACCGAGCTCAAGGATTTCCATATCCGGGTGGAAGTGGTCTTGGGTGGTTTGCAGTTTCTTTTGGTACGAAACTTCGTCAGCAACGGGTGATTTTGAATAACGGTTTGCCATTCGATCCCAAAATTTAGCCGTGGGTGCCATCATTCTTCCTCTATATAATTTAGTTAGTGATCTGAAATATTTGTCTAATATGTGTGCTTGGTCTCTTTGACATAAAACAAGTGAAGCTGAGGCTTACTGTTTTATGCGCTTACGGCACTTTGGAATCAATTTTCATGAGAGTCAAATATATTTGACTTCAAGTTATGTTTATTTTACAAAAAGTGAAATATTTATGACACAGAGTTAATTTGAAATTGAGAAGAGATAGGCATGTCACAGCAGGAAAAAAGTGTAATCGTATCGCTTATTACGTCCCTCATTTTGTTTGTATTTTTTGCTTTTTATATGTTTGGTTTGCATGAGCAGGGCCGCTTGGTCGGACCAGATGTTTACAGCCTTATTGGCAAGAGTTTCTTTTTGCTGATCGGCGGCGGTATCGCGGTTAGTATTGTGGTACAGATTCTCGTTACCATCATCCATGCAATTGTGACCAAGGGCTACGAGCCCATGCTGAATGATGAGCGTGACAAGCTCTACAGCCTTAAATGCATGCAGATTATACTCTTGATTTTTAGTGTTGGTTTTATGGCTTCTATGGCGCTTCTGGCGTTAGAGATGGTGGCACCTCATATTGTGTTTCTTCTGATTATCTTCTCGATGTTTATTGCCAACTTTATCGGAGATCTCGTAAAGCTGTTCCTCTATCGTGGGGGAATGTGAGATGAACAAGGGGCAGATCAGTAATAATATTCGTCGATTACGCTTTGATCATGATGAGATGACGCAAAAAGAACTGGCTGAGAAGACCGGAGTTTCTCGGCAAACAATCGTTGCGATTGAAAAGGCCAAGTATTCTCCCTCACTGGAGCTTGCCTTTCAAATCGCGCATGCGTTTGGTCGCCCTGTACAGGATGTCTTCTCTTACGAAATTTTCGAATAAATCTCCGAGAGAAAATTTCTAAGCATTGAGGTGATCAGCTTAAGATACTGGCTCGTGCGTAAGGGTGCGGCCCGCCGATGAAGCGAGCCGCAAGCGGCCTTAAAAGCCTTCGAGAACAATTTTGCCTTTAACCGTGCCAGCTTCAATCAGGGCATGGGCCTTTCGAATATTATCAGCGTTGATCGGTGACAATATCTCCGAAACCGTCGTGCGGATACGTCCGGCATCGATTTCTTTGCCGATGTGTGTGAGCAGCTTGTGTTGCTCTATCATGTCCGGTGTGTTGTGCATGGAGCGCGCGAACATGAACTCCCAATGCAGGCTGGCCGATTTAATCTTCATATCGTTCATCGGCATCGGCAGATCGGTGTCGTCAATGGTGACAATGCCACCTTGGGGGCGGATTAGCTCTACAGCGGTTTCCCAGTGACGCATGTCGTTGAAAATCGCGATGTGATCTACATGGTGAATGCCAAGGGCGAGAACTTGATCGACCATGTTTTCGCGGTGATTGACGACGTGATCAGCGCCAAGTTCTTTTACCCAAGCGTTGGTCTCTGGTCGTGATGCGGTCGCAATTACGGTCAACCCAGCCAGTTTGGCGAGTTGAATGCCGATGGAGCCAACACCGCCGCCTGCACCAATAATCAAAATGCTCTGGCCTTTGTCGGCGCCATCACGGTTTATACCCAGACGATCGAAAAAAGCTTCGTAAGCGGTAATGCTTGTAAGAGGGAGGGCGGCGGCTTGAGCATGAGAGAGTGTGCTTGGTTTGTGCCCGACAATGCGCTCATCCACCAACTGGTATTCGGCGTTGGTGCCGGGACGGGTGATGTCTCCGGCGTAATAGACTTCATCGCCAACTTTGAAGAGGGTGACGTCTGCACCGACAGCCTCAATAACACCACTGGCATCGTAGCCAATAACACGTGGGCTTTCTTCAACTTTGTCTTTTGGGGCGCGGACTTTGGTGTCGACCGGATTTACGGCGACAGCTTTCACCGCGACCAAAATGTCGTGGCCGGATGGCGTTGGCTTTGCGAGCTCAACATCGAAAAATGAGTTCGAATCTTCAATCGGTAGGTAGTGGGTAAGTGCAACAGCTTTCATCGCGCGTTTTCCTTTATTGAGAGGGCTTCTCTATTTAGGGGCAACAGATAGCACTTGCTCTTGGTCCAGATAATTGAGCAATATTCAAAATGATATTTTGGAAAATCCGAATAATTGGAGTGTTGGTATATGGATCTGGATAACCTCACTCTGTTTTTGCGGATTGTAGAAAAGGGTGGCATGGCAGCCGCGGGACGTGATTTCGGTCTGTCCCCTGCGAGTGTATCCGAACGTCTCGCCGCGCTTGAGATCTATTACGGGGCGCGACTTCTCACTCGAACGACGCGATCGATCAGTCTCACTGATGAAGGTCGAGAGCTGGTATCCGGTGCGCGCCGTATCCTTGCCGAGGCCGATGAAGTTCAGTCTCGCATCAAGCTTGGGGTAGAGAAGGTTTCAGGCACCATTCACATCAGTGCCCCCATAGATCTTGGTTACAATCGAATTTCCCCGCTGCTTGACGAATTTATGCGCCAACACCCAGAAGTCAGTATCGATCTCTCTCTTAATGATGGATACGTTGATCTTGTTGGGCAGGGGCTTGATCTGGCTCTTCGTTTTGGAGCTTTAGCTGATAGTACGCTGCGGGCCAGAAAGCTTGGCAGTAATCGGCGCTTGGTATGTGCTTCGCCGGATTATTTGAAAGCCCACGGTACGCCGCAACACCCGAGTGATCTCGAGCAACACAACTGTATTCTGATGCGTTTTGGCGCTCAGGTTGATCAGGTGTGGCGATTTAATGTTGAGGGAAAAGAGCGCAAATACACTGTGCGTGGAAACCGCATTGCCAATGATGGTCACTTGGTGAGGCTTTGGTGTCGTGCGGGGCATGGGATCGCATTGAAAACCGAGTGGGATATTCAAGACGATCTCAAGTCTGGTGCGTTGGTACCAATATTACAGGATTTCGCCCCAACCCCGACGGCGCTGCAGATGGTCTATCCCTCCGGAGCCATCCAGCCCCGCCGGATCAGATTGGTAATGGATCATCTGGCCCGGTGGTTTTCTACTAATCAGACAACCCTTTAAGTGCTGGATATTTGCTGTCAAAACGAGCCGTTACAATTTTCCTAAAGTAGCCCATTAGTCATTTCAATTTATTGTCTCACAAATGGTTAAAACCACCGCATTCTATGCGGTAAAAAAACTAAGTTGCGTGCGAAGCACGCTCTTTAGACACGAAGCCGACTTTTAGTCGGCCCTACCCAAAACCTACCGACTTTAGTCGGTAGTAGTTTAGTCTTAGACAAGACGCCAAGATCGCAGTGTAGCTCGGCTACACAAACGATGCAGCAACGAAGGATAAGGATGAACTGTAATGACGATCCTTACAGTTCGAGTACGACATCGTCTTGCGCATAGCTACAGCACGCGAGGATTAAACCCTGTTCTATTTCCACATCTGTGATGCCACCAGAGTGGGTCATAGAGACGGAGCCAGATACTTTCTGTACCTTGCAAGAGCCACAAAAGCCCATCCGGCAGGCGGAGGCCACCCACAAGCCGTTCTTGGCGGCGACATCTAAGATCGTTTCTGAAGCCTCACAAGAGACGCTCTTGTCAGCCTTTGTGAAGGTGAGGCTGGAGCTTTGACTAGAGTATTGGGTAGGGGGTGAGATCGTTTCTGATAATGGCTCTATATCTTTGCTCTTCCCGTTCAGGGCAGTCTTTGTGGGCTCATTACTGGTGTCAGAGGCAGTATCATCATTGTCGTTTGTCGGGCTAGGGATTGCCTCTGGTGAAGTGGCCGCGGGCAGGGTCGCGCCGCCAAAGCTTTCTTCGTGGTACTGGTCCATCGGAAAATCTAAGGCTTTGATGATCTTGCGTACCGCCTGCATATAGGGTTCCGGCCCGCAGATATATATCGTCCGCTCCATCAGATCAGGAACCATTTGTTCCAGCATTTCTTTGTTGAGAAAACCCCTATAGCCTGACCATGTTTCTCCGGTCAGGCTGCCTTCACACACCAGGGATAAACGAAAATTGGGAGTACGGGTATCCATAGATTGGAGCTCGTGATGGTAAATAATATCCGAAGGTGTTCGCGCGCTGTGGACAAAATGGATATCGACATCATCGGCGACATCATAAAGCCAGCGAGACATGGACATGACGGGGGTGATGCCGCTTCCGCCTGATAACATCAGCGCTTTCCGTGAGGGGAGATCAGAAAAATTGAACGCGCCCATTGCGCCTTTTATGCAGAGGGTGTCGCCGACCTGAAAGCTCTCGTGTAGCCAGTTTGATACTACGCCACCGGGGACGCGTTTTACGGTAATGGAAAAATTGTGCGGGCGTGAAGGTGGCGTTGATATCGAATAGAGTCTGCTGGTTGGGGTGCCATCAATATCAGTTGTGATCTGCACATATTGGCCGGGTTTAAAAGTGAACAATAGAGGCTCGTCAGCTGCGAAACAGAAAGAGCGCACATCGTGGGTTTCCTGCGTTATCTGGATACAACGAACCGAAATTTCATCATTCGGCCAAGGCTGTGACTGGTTCAAGACCAACGGATTTACTAAGGTATTCATGTGCACTTATCCCATAACGAGCCGATAATATGGTCGGCTTTGCTCTTTATTTTCCGCGAGATGTGCGGAAATCATAAAGTGATTTTAGGGCGCAGAGTGAGTGGGGGTAAGGTGAAAATTCTCTATGTTTCAATCGAAAATTTCAATTGAAACTCTGGGGCGTAGAGGTTGGGTATGTTTTGGGCGTTATTCGATGGCAATAAGCTGTAAGGCTTTGACTGCCTTTCTTATCTCCGGTTTGTGTCTGTTGCGCACTAGGTAGGCAATATAGACGGGTTGTTTGATCTCAGGGGCATCAGGCACTGCGAAAAAGCCGTCTTCTGTAATCAATTTTTGTGCAACAGCCGCTGGAAGATAGCAAGATCCTCCTTTGCTTTTGATGAAATCTTCGGCGAGAGAATAGAGCCCCATAGTCAAAGGGGCGTGCTGCAGACGGGGGAGCAACTCTACGTGACGTGTGATGAAGTGTGGGCTGTATCCCATGCGGATGTAGGTCTCGAGTTTCAGGTCATCAATCCCGGTTTGCTCTGACGAAACCATCATGAACCTTTCATCGAGCAAAGGTTGGATTTCGAGGTCTGGTAAATACTGTGGCGTATAGAGTACCCCGATATCGAGATTGCCGAACATGAGGTCGTCGATCATGCTTTTTGAGTAGTCGGCTTCTACGTGAATTCCGGTTTTAGGGAACTCCTGACGTAGCCAGACCACCCAGTGGTGCAACAAGCTTTCCCTAAGAGATACTTGGGCTGCGACCCGCAATACGCCGTCGTATCCCTCGGGCATGCCGAGATCTTGTCGCGCCAGATTCCAGCTCAGGCGAATGTTGCGCGCATAACTCTCAAACCGCCGCCCTTCTGCGGTAAGCTCAGCCCCAGTGCGTCCGCGTTCAAACAGTTGAGTGCCGAGCCCTTGCTCAAGTGTTTTGATCCGAGAACTTACAGTGGACTGGGTAATATTCAACCGTTCGGCCGAGCGGTTGAAGTTCCGGGTTTCGGTAATGTTCAAGAATGTTTCGATAAGCTCTATATTCATGGCGCGGTACTCTTTCTTTCCCAACACAAACAGGCGCGGCCCGTTTTGAAATCTCCAGGTCGATACCTCTTACGGGTATTTGGGCCTCCGTTAATTTCGCTACGAGGCCCTGCCTCTTGTTGTTTTAACTATCAATATATCGCCAATTGCGACCTGCCTACAACAAATGCGACAAATTTCAATCTAAATATCCGATTAATACACTCAGATATTATCGTTTCATCATTTGAAGGTGTTGATCCTATGCTTTAGCCAACTCCTGCAGCGCGTCATGATTACGTTCTCATCCGGAGGGAATTTAACAACAATATAATTGGCCGCGAACTCAACGTTGGCCCGAACTTAGGAGAGTGCTCATGGTCATCGTTGATTGCGACTGCCATAACTATTGGACCGATGCAGAGGTTTTGCTGCCCTATCTTGATGGGTACTGGAAAGACTATTTTGTGCGCGGTGAAAAAACCGGCCCAACAGGATCCTTCCCGCACGGTCACCGTGCCTGGTTCCACCCTGAAGGTTTTAAACGCGCTGATATCAACCCAGAGACCCAGCACGAGCACTACACCATAATGAAGGAAAAGCATCTCGATCGATACAATATCGACTATGCGATCCTCACTGGTGACGAAGCGCTGGAAGCTTCAACCTTGGCAAATCCGCATTACGCGCACGCCCTGGTGAAGGCCTATAATGAATGGATGATCAACGAGTGGATGCCGCTGGATAAGCGTTTTAAAGGCTCGCTCATCATCAGCCCGACAGATCCTCATGGCGCGGCCGAAGAAATCCGCCGTATTGGGGGGCACCCGGATATCGTACAGGTCTTGGCTTCTCACGGAGCACAACGCCCCTATGGTGATCCTTTCTATCATCCTATTTATGAAGCCTGTGCTGAAATGGGTCTCCCGTTTGCGATCCACCTCGGTGGTCAGGGTGGGGTGAACTCCACCCCTATTGGTGCTGGGCCGACCACCTATTTCTGGGAAACCCACGCACTGCTTCCGCAAACTGCAATGACCCATGTGGCCAGCATGATTGCTCACGGTGTGTTTGAAAAATGGCCAGACCTCTATTTTGTTGTAATCGAATGTGGCGTTGCCTGGGTGCCGAGCTTGATGTGGCGCTTGGATGCTAACTTCAAAGCTTTGCGCAAGGAAACGCCTTGGCTGAAAATGCTGCCAAGTGAATATTGTGCCCGCAATGTCCGCTTCACCACCCAGCCGTTAGAGCAGCCTGCCAATAATCAACATCTATGGTCCACACTCGAAGCCATGGATGGCAAAAATACTCTGATGTTTGCCTCGGATTATCCGCATTGGGATTATGATTCCGTTGACTCGCTGCACATACCACCGGAATGGCGCGAAAACATCCTCGGCGGCAATGCTTTGAAAGTTTACAAACGCTTAGGGGCATCACATGCCGCTTTGGCTGCTGAATAGGGAGAGACTTCATGACTGGACAAATGATTAAGGTCTGCAAGGCAGATGATGTTTCCCCCGGTAACCAGAAGATTGTTGACGTCAATGGCATGTCGGTGGGGATATTTAATATCGACGGTGGTTACTATGCACTGTTGAATATCTGTCCTCACCGAGGTGCTGCACTTTGTGAAGGGCCGCAATGCGGTACAACGCAAAAGACCAACGATTATGAATTTATCTATGGTGAAAAGGACGCTGTCGTTCGGTGTTCCTGGCATGGATGGGAGTTTGATATTAGATCAGGCGCCTTCCTTGCGGATAATAAAATAAAAGCCAAAACCTTTGAAGTATCTGTGAGCGATAATGACGTTTTTGTTCACATCTAAGCTGTAAGAAGCCTCAACAGTTTTGAACACTGGGGCTTGCCCGAACGTTCTGGTTAACGTCCCCTAACTCAACCTTCCGTCCCCTCGGCGGAAGGTTTTTTCTGATAAAGCAGGACACAATTTATGGAAGCTCTACTGTCCCGTAGAACCCTGTTACCGGGTGTACTGTCTTGCCTAACCGTTGCCATGGCGGCTTCATTCCTTTCTGATCACTATGGTGGCCCTACCATGCTCTTTGCCTTGCTGCTTGGGATGGCCTTTAATTTTTTACACAAAGATAGTCCCTGTCGAACCGGGATAGAATTTTGCTCTCGAACAGTACTGCGCTTTGGTGTCGTTCTACTTGGAGCGAGGATTACCTTTGACGCTTTTGTTGGTCTCGGATGGCATACCCTTGTTTTTGTTGTCTCAGCCCTTGTGCTCACCATTCTTTTTGGCTGGTGTCTGGCCCGTTGGAATAAGGAAAAGGGTGCTTTTGGTATCCTCACGGGAGGCGCTGTCGCGATCTGTGGTGCATCGGCAGCGCTTGCGATATCGGCCGTATTACCCCGGGATAATCGCCTTGAGCAAGATACCCTCTTTACTGTGATCGGCGTTACAACCCTTAGTACGGTGGCGATGATCCTCTATCCAATGGTTTCATCCTACTTTGCTTTTTCAGATATCGAAGCAGGAATATTTTTAGGCGGCACCATCCATGATGTCGCTCAGGTCGTCGGCGCTGGTTATGGGATCTCTGAGCAGGCCGGTGATATTGCCACTGTCACAAAGTTATTACGCGTGACCATGTTGGTGCCCGTTGTTCTTGTTATCTCGCTGGTCGTGTCCAGGAAAACAGGTGATAACAATGCCTTTAAGCTGCCGTTGCCGCTTTTCCTCGTTGGCTTCGTTGTTTTGGTAATTGCCAACAGTTTTAGCCTGCTACCAGAACAGTCCCTTCCTGTCTTAAACGATCTATCACGTGCCTGCCTGGTTATGGCAATCGCTGGGCTTGGAATGAAAACGGCGCTGGGGGAATTTAAGAACCTTGGACTTCGACCGATTATGATTATCGGCCTGGAAACATTGTTTTTAGCAGGCCTGTTTTTAGTTGCCTTGAATTTTAATTTGTTGAAATTGGTTCCATAAATAAATGCGGGGGATTAAAAGGTATTCAACTAACAAATTGGATATTAATCCATCACATCAAAATTGGTAACGCGTAATTCGGCCGTACCAAATTTTGCCAATGCCTCAAGCCATACTGGATCTTGTGCCATTTTCTTAATGACATCATTTATGAAAAACAAAATATCCTCTCGACCATTTAGCACCATTATATGGCGCGTGTACTGATCAATTGGGCGCATGGAGATATGTAAATCGTTCTCCAACCCCAACTTGGGAATCATGTATTTGGCGATATTTAGAGAGGTAGATACAAAATCTGCCCGACGATGGTACAGCATATTTAGATGACCTTCGAAATTGATGCTGTTTACTTCGCGAATATAGCCTTGTTCTATGTAGCTCTCGAGCCCAACTTGCACGGCACCTTTTACCTTTACAATAGTGTAGCCAAAGAGTGATTCCGGTCCTGTGTAGTCGATTTTGTTATCATTTCTGGAAACAATAACATTGGCATCCTTGAAATAGGGGTAAGACCAAAGATCATCTTTTAGATTAATTTTCCTAAGCCAAGCGGGTTTTACCCATGGCACAATACCTATTTTTGCATCAGGCATTTTAATGTTGAACCGCAACCGGGGTAATTTAATGACTTTAAATACCCATTTCCCTTTGGCCTCTTGGTTAAGATAACGCGCCAACTCATATGTTAGCCCTTGAGCTTCTTTGACGATGAAGGGGCCGCCGTTATGGTAAGTGTAAAGGGGGATTTCGCTAGACGTTTCAGGTGTTTCATCAGCGGTTGCATTTACTGTAAAAAACAGTAGGAGAAGTATGTGTATTTTAAGTAAATAAGACAACGTCACTCCTGATCAAATCTGACATCATCATACTCTCCAATAGTATATATATTATTGAGAAAGCGATACCGTATAGCTTTTGCAAAGACCAGTTTGATGATTAAGAACTCTCTGGTTTCAAGCGATCCAGTCTAAGGCGATGTCTTTTATCCGTCAGGCGCCAAATGCTGCCGTAAACGGCTCCGATTACCCCGAGACCTGTTGCGCCACCGATAAGGAACATAATCAGCAACTGGTATTTCACCGCCTCTTGGGGATCGACGCCAGAGAGGATTTGCCCGGTCATCATGCCGGGCAGAGAGACAATTCCTGTCGCAGCCATGGAATTGATAATCGGGGTGAAGCCACTGCGTAATGCGCGGCGTGTAATTCGCCTTACCGCTTCCCAGCGGGTATGCCCTAAAAGAAGGCGTGCTTCTATGGATATGCGCTCGCGGTAGAGAGTTGTGTGCAGAGTATCCAGGCTTAGACTTACGCCTGTCATGGTATTGCCAAGGATCATGCCAAACAATGGCAAGGCATAACGGGGCGACCACCAGGGCATGGGGTTTATCTGAGTGGTAAGGGCAAAAACGGTCACTATCATCCCAGCCATCATCATAGCCCCTGTACCGAGGCTATATCCCCACAAGCCCTTGAGTTGGCGTTCCTGTCGAGCTCGAATTTCTCGCCCGGCAAAGGCTATCATGCAAAAGGCGATTAAGGCCGTAAGCCAGGGCGAGGATAGGGCAAGGACGGTTTTCAGAACCAGTCCAACCATAAGCAGTTGCACGATCATACGTAGAGAGGCCACCAGCAATTGACGTTCTAGCTTAAGCCTCAATAGAATAGAAAAAAGAGCGTTCAAGATAAGAAAAGCAGAGCCTGCGATCAGATCAATGTAAGAGAGGGTGATGTAGTTGCTCATGCTTGGGTCTCTGATGCGGGCTTTAGACGGCCTTTTATGAGCGACAGAGTGTGCGATGCAAGCCTTTTGGCCTGGTCGATATTATGCGTAACAAGGAGGATCGCGACGCCTTTAGATCTTTGCTGTACGATAAGATCTTCAATCATTCTCGTTGCTTTTGTATCTAAAGCAGCTGTTGGTTCGTCAAGAAGGAGGACCTTTGGCTCTCTTTGTAAGGCCCTGACGATTGCCAGTCGATGTCGCTCCCCTGTAGAAAGACGGGAGACTTCCCAATCCAGAGCATCAGGTAACCCGACTGCTTTGAGAAGCTCAATGGTATGTGTGTTTGATTGAAAATGCTCTCTGACATAATCTCCCCACCAACCGCTTTCCGCAGGTACTAACGCAACCTGTTGCCGCCAAATGTTGGCCTCTATTTCACGACGGTTCTGTTCAAAAAGGCTAATATCGCCTTTGTTAGGATCTAGATCGGCAATGGCGCGAAGTAGAAGGGATTTTCCAGACCCTGAAGCCCCAAGAATTGCGATACACTCACTCGGTTTAAGGGAAAGCGTTATTGGCCCGATTAAGTTGGTGCAGAGATCGGTGATATGAAGCATCCCTGAGGCTCACATAAATCGGGTTATCGCTCAATCTTTTATCAGCTGTTTAGGCTTACAATTTTGAAGGTGTGGGTAAAGTTAGGAAGGTTTAAGCCAATTCCAACAACATTTTAGGCAGCATACTGTCTTGAACTTCGGATTTAAGCTCTCCAATCCGTTTGGTGCCCATTGCGAGATAGAATCCCTCTGCGTAGATATCCGAAATGATGATGAGAGAACTCCAACCTAGCTGTTTGGCTTTGTCGGCGAAAAGGGCAAATGCCTGTTTGCCATATCCCTTGCCAATATGCTCCGGAAGCAACCAGAATTGATCTAACATGGGGCCTTCTTCTTCATCTAATAACAGAGCGCCCATACCAACTACTTTATCAGATACCTTTATCAGATAGGTTTGCGATTTTTTCAGATAGTCTTCGGTGAATTCCTCTTCAAAATATATACGGCATTTATCGAGGAAATCTTGAGAATAATCCCAATGTCCTTTTGCCTGATTTGCGATCCAACAAAGTAAGTCGAGGTCATCTGCGGTCGCTTTTTGAAATTCCATTATCTGATCTTCGTTATCTGTTCTCTCAGGGGGATTTCTAATAAATGTAACGATTGTGCTTATACTAATCTATTAAGCCCCATCCACAAAAAAAAGCTATTTGGAGCTTTTTTTGTTTTGGCTCAAGTTTAGAGGGCATTGGCAAATTCTTATTCACAACTCGTATCTTTGTGTTTGGTTTTCTGTATATGAATAATGTTGTTGTGAACGTCGTTCATTATTTTCTTGAACATTGTTCATTAATCTGTATTATCTAATTGTGAACGGTGTTCAGTAAAAGGAGAATGTAGAATGTTTAAGCAAATAATTACTCTCATTCGAGGCGCTGCCAATCAAACGGCTGAGGAATTAACCGACCGTCATGCCTTGGCTATTTTAAAACAACAGGTTAACGACTGCAGTAGTGCCGTGATTACAGCCCGCAAAGCTGTTGCGATTGCGATTGCTCAAAATGAGCAAGAAATTATCCAACATAAGCGGCTTTTAGCACGTATGGCAGACCTGGAAGAGCGTATGTTGGCTGCTCTTGAACTGAATAAAAATGATCTCGCACAAGAGGCGGCTGAATCAATTGCAGCTCTGGAAACGGAATGCGAAACCACTCAACAGGCACAAACCTTGTATGAAACCGAGATTGATCGATTAAAAGGTATTGTTCGAGTAGCAGAAATGAGATTGCGTGAACTTAAGCGCGGCCAGCGTATTGCGACGGCTACGGATAAAACACAAAGACTTCGGGAGACAATGCCGGGTAGTGGACTATCAAGTTTAAAGGATGCCGAAGAAACGTTAAATCGATTACGTGTCCGCCAGCAACAAATCGACACAACTGCAGAAGCCATAAGTGAGATGGAAGAGACCGGAGACCCAGCTTGCATTATTAACAAGCTTGCGGAAGCAGGTTGTGGCACCCCGCAAAAAACATCGGCAGAAGATGTACTCGCTCGGCTTCAAAACAAAATCAGTAACGGGCATAGCACCAGTACCCAATAACCATATTAGAAAAGGTATAGTGAAATGAATGAGCAAAATAGCAATCACTCATCAGTCTGGTTGAACTTCACCTATTTATCTTTTGCCATTGCTGTGGCGATGATGGCGGGCGGTATTTTCTTTATGGAAGCCAGCTTTTCAGCCAAAGGGTTTTACGCGATGTCAGCAATCATGCTGGTGCATACCTCAATCACAATAACTAAAACTCTGCGCGACAATCAGGAGTCCAGTCGACTGATTAATAAGATAGAAGATGCGAAAACCGAAAAACTCTTAATGGACATCAGCCGCCCAGATGCGACTTAGCCTAGCATTAAGAACTGCAATAATTAATCCGATTACTAACCCATGGTGAAATATGATGGTGAGTAATCGGATAGATAAGAAGGGATCTTGTAATTAGATCCCTTCTTCGTAGGTTTTGACGTTAAAGGGTGCCAGTTCCTGAAGGTATTCTTCCAGAGTTACCAGTCCAACACAGGGCATCGCACCTATTAGTTCTGTTTGATTTCGGACGATTTTTTTTGCAAGAACAATTGCCGGTATCGTTGGGATTTGGGGGCCATCTCCCTTAAGGGCTATGATAAACCATTTCTTGGTAAGAGCTTGCCCAGCCAGATCTTTGCCTCTTAAAATTACGTGCATCCCACCATCGGATGTTCCCAAGGCATTGAACCAGTTGCTCACTTTGAGAAGCCAGGGAGCATGATTTTGTAGTTTCAGAGGGAGGCCCAAACGGACCAACCACGATATTCCCCACAACCCCAAATGCATCATGCCCAGCTCCAGACCTGCGGAAAAATGAATTCTATTAATCCCATAGTGTTCGGGTAGGAGGTCGAGATCTGGAATATCGCAGTTGGCCATCCATCTGGTACCCAGTACCGGGTATTTTTGTTGATAGATATCCTGCCAGCCAAACCGCTCGGTATCGTCGCCTTTTACCTTACCGAGCTTTTTTCCAACGTAACTCATAATGGCTTGTGTAGTTGCGAGGCCACGTTCAGCCTTTTGTCCGGGGCTAATGCCGTAGGTCATATTGTCAATTTCAGAGAATTCGTGTTTGAAGTGTTCGGCGACTGCTGAGGAAAGGCCGGGTACGGTACTGGCACCGCTTATTACGGCAATGCCTTTTGTCGTTGCCTTTTCGTTTAAAGTGCTAATTTCCGTAACAAAATCTCTACCATCTGCGAGGTCAATATAAGAGACGCGTTGGTCTATGCAGATTTTTGCAACGCTATAGTCGCTGCTTTGAAAAGGGCCACAAGTGTTGATAACGACAATAGGCTTGAGTTTTTTTAGCTGAGTTTCTAAGTTTTTATTAACGTCAAAACAGGCGATGTTGGCCAAGTTTTTTGGAAGCTCTTGGCAGAAACTCTCGGCTTTCTCCGCATTTCTTCCGACGATTATTACAGGGATACCATCAGTGGTGAGAGCCTTGGCAATGCGTTTGCCAAAATTTCCGTAACCCCCGAGGATTAAGACTGATTGCTGCATGAAACTTCCGTTACCCTGAATTCACCGGCATAACCAAATGTCGTGCCAAATAAGTTGTGGTTGGCGTGGGTCCACATTGAAAAGTTATCTTCGGATAGAGGGGTCTCTTCTGCATAACCCTTGCCCATAACGAGGGAAAGCGGGATCGGGATCATCCAACCAAATAGTCGCCAGACGTAGCCCTTGTGGCGCAAAATTACTTTCTCGCCATCCCACTCATAGCTCAGCTTCCAGCCGATACCAAAGCGCATAAACTCGATTAAGATGTTGTCTTTGACATGCTCCATGCGGGAGCGAAAGGTAATATCGCCTTTGTCTGGGAAGTGAAATGTTCGATCGAAGTAGAATGATTTGGATTGCAACGATGAATTCTGGTTTGACTTTTCATAGCTTCGAAAGATGACGGTGACGGGGACTGCATCTCCAGAATGGGCGAGCAGCATTCCCGTGAGCTTTGCCATTAAGCTGACAAAGGGAGAGATTTTAATGTCGAGTTTACCCTCCACCGTGACTTGATCATCACTGTTTGCACGAACCGCATAGTGTTTTTGCATCACGGGGGGCAGATTATCCCAATCCTTGCCAAAAACCGATTTGAAAATTGGCTCATTTGGGTTCATTCTTGGCTCCAAATATTTCGGATAAAAGAGGAGGATAGGGCTGTGTAAATTGTTTTGATAGATGATCTTAAACGAGGAGTATAAGAAGTAACAAGTTTATAACACCATTGTTTTAACTGTTCTTTCTCATCTTGCTATGTCTCTATAGCTCAATGGAATACTTACTCCTCAAATGGGTTCATATTATTAGCTCAACCATTCTGTTTGGAACTGGAATTGGCAGTGCTTTTTATATGTTCATGGCCACCCGGAACAAAGATCTTTCGGTTATGTATTTTACCGTACGCCATGTCGTTATTGCTGATTGGCTTTTTACGACACCCTCTGTAATTATTCAGTTATTGACCGGATTAGCCCTTGTTCACCTTGGTGGTTACAACTTAACAGACGGCTGGATTTACTGGGGGCTTGGTTTGTACTTTTTTGCGGGTATTTGCTGGCTGCCTGTCGTTAGGATGCAGATCAGAATGCGGGATCTTATAAAAGATTCACTAGAGACAGGGGACGATTTGCCGAAACATTATTGGCGAATGAACAAGTGGTGGACTGTTTTGGGCTCACTCGCTTTTCCCGCTGTTGTGATGGTGTTTTACTTGATGGTTTTTAAACCAAGCGGTTTTTAGGTTACGGTAATGAGTAGAATTTTACGTTAAAACTCTGCCCGTTTTGGGCATGCCCATTATGAAATGTTAACACGATTGATTTATGATGTGCTTTCGGTGATTAAGGTCTCTCTTTGTATGTTTGGGGAGGTAGTAAAGTGCAAAGTTTAGCGGCGAATAGATCTTTAAAGATCGACAGTGCTCACCTTATTGAGTTATTGCGATATTGGAAGAGTTTGTCCTCTGTTGGCAGGTTGCCTGGGCGTAAGGATATTGACCCTTTAAATATCCCGCATATTTTACCTTATTGTGAGTTATTGGATGTCTATCTTGATCCTCTTGATTTTGAATATCGGTTGATTGGCACAAAAATAGATGAAATTACACGTGGCAAATATACAGGTCTCCGTGTAAGTGAAATTCCAACGCAAATAGCCCCAAGCTTGATTTATGAGCTTTATTGCAAAGTGGTGGAAGACAAGAAACCGGTACGGACGGTTCTACCGTATACTGGGGATCAACCTGGTATAGTTGAGGTCGAAAGCCTGGTTCTTCCTCTTGCAAATAACGGTCACGATGTTGATATGCTTCTCGGTGGTATCGCTCTGAATTGAGCCGATGGTTCCGTTTTCAGCAAATGAAATTATTTCAAATTATCTCTCCAATTTTTTTGTTCCCTGTTGACCTAAGTCAATGTGAGAGCTGCAGTATCTTTCTAATCTATAATTGTAGATGACAGTTATGAGGGAGTGAGAATGTCTCAGCATACACCGCATGAACTTTTGGAAGAATTTCCAGAACACAAAGACAGCATTCACACAAGGAAGCAGTCTGATGCGCATTTCGCAAAGTTGGCGGATGATTATCATCGGGTTAACCGATTGGTACATCGGCATGAAAGTGAAGTCGAAACTCTGAGTGATGATCACATCATTGAGATTAAGAAGGAACGCTTAGCACTGAAAGACACGATCCACTCGCTATTAACGGTTTAATTTACTTGTTAAATTCCCCAAGACAACTTTGGCTGCCTTTTTAGGCAGCCTTTTTTTTGGGGTTAGTCTTTTTAAGGCTCTGCCCAGAGCCGGAGAAGATTGGCGTGGCTTTTACTTAAGAGATCAAACTCTTTGGTTTTCCCATCTCGTTCAAATATGGCGCGGCGGGTTGTATCGATGTCAAAGAGAATTTCACGATGCTCGGCAGAGCGGACAAGGCTTTGTAACCAGCTGACAGTGACTTGCCTTACGCCTCTTGTGACAGGGGCAACTCTGTGAAGTGTTGTCGAGGGGTAAACAATGGCTGAACCTGCTTGCAGCTTGAATTTCTGTTCACCAACGGAACTATTCATGACGAGTTCACCGCCATCGTAACTTTCCGGATCGTTTAAAAACACTGTGAAGGATATGTCCGTCCGAAAGCCCCGGTCTGCACCCATCACCGCGTCATCAATGTGGTTACCGTATTCCATGCCTGGTTCATAGCGGCTGAAAAGAGGTGGGCGCATTTTTCGGGGAAGGGTTACTCTGGAAAAAATAGCGTTTTTTTGCAAACCGTTGTTCAATATTGCAATAGCTTGGCGGGCAACTTTGTCATTGCCGGAAAGTTGTTGGTTGTTTTTAACAAGTTTTGCATGCCAGCCAGCCGTTAGTTTTCCGTCTTTAAACTGGCCCTGTTCCAATAAGGTGTTGAGTTTGAAAAGATCGGTTTTGCTCAAAATATCTGGAATGGTAATTAGCATTGCACCCTGTTTCCCCGAATTTTTCTTCTAACTTGAAAATTACTTTAGCAAAAAGACTATTAATATACGATGGGGTAATAAACGATGGGTAATAAAGGATAGTTCAAGCCAAAGAGACCATGGCACATAAAAGACCAAACACTAGAAACTCGTCAGGTGGTTATCCCAGGCAAAGTCAGCGTCCTGATGTATGGCCTGTTCGCCCAGCCATAGGTTTCCCTGGCCGTCCGAAATGGTAAAGCCCTCGCCAACACCTGCAACACCACCCGCGTCTTGTCGCTGGATTATTTTGATAAGCTCTCCATTGTCATTATCCCATATCGCAATTCTATTTCCGCGTGGTGCTGACGTTGCGATGAGAGTTCCTGATGCATTTACGGCGACAGATCCAATATAGTGTTTCATGCCGTGATAGGTTTTGGGATCAGATATCGGTCGTATCTTTTGGCCCGGGCGTTGATGAGCAACTAAACTTAGGCTGTCCGTCGGGCTGCCTTCGTATTGGCCCCCGATCCATATCGTACCGCCTTTTGCTTCGGCCATGTGTCTTAAAGAAAGTTGGTAAAACTCACGGGGAAGGCTTGCTTGAGAGAGCAGTTTTCCATCTCTGGCGTCGATGTAGCTTATGGAAGGTTCCATAGTGGAAATATTTAATTTTTGTCTTGGGTAATCCGGGTGAGTAAGGATGCCCCCATTAGCAACGGCAATGGTTGAGCCGTCTGACATCAACAGGGCTTCGTGCGGGCCAATGCCGTGGGTTTCTATTTCAGAGACACGTTTATAACTATCAGTGACATCGTAGATACCGATAACGCCACGTTCGTTTTCATAATCGTTTTCACTGGCATAGAGCAGCCGCCCGTCGGCTGAGAAAAATCCATGACCGAAGAAATGGTACCCTTCTGGTGGAGTGAAGGCGACGCGTTTGTTTTGGTTGGCTAAATCAAGAACAAGCGCAAAGCGTCCAGGGCGACGGGCAAAAACGACGGCTAAGTTTTTGTTTGGAGACACGGCTGTTGCATGGCCGCGATTTTCGAGCTTTTCGCTGAAAAGCAGCTTGCCTTGATCATCAAGTACCGCAGCTGAAAATTGTCCGACAAGATCCTTACGCGCGGCGATAAAAGCAGGTGGTCTTGACTGGCTTGAAGGAGACGCATTCGATATTGTGGCAAGGGGAAGCAGTGCACTTGAGAATATACCCGATGACGCCAGTCCGGCCATGAATTGTCTGCGATTAATCTCCATCGAGTGAATTAAACCCTAAGCTGAGACCGAGTTCCGCTAGGATAAGATCTGTCGTTATGTTCTTTGCGCCCTCAAGGGGAATGAGGATATAGGATAGAATTTGATGGGCATCTTCCTGTTTCACGAGCTCGATCCAAGGTTCTGGTCTTTGCTCGAGTTTCGTCAAAGTTCTGTTGGTTTGTTTGAGTTCAAACTCAATGGATTTGGCATATCTGGGTGTGAAAGAGCCTAAACCTCCCGTGTTCATGAGGTTGGTTACTGAATTTAGGTTATATTTTATCGCATGTATTGTCATACCTGATCGCCAAAGAGGTGCGCGTTTGGGTTTGGATTTTCCAGGTTCATCCTTAATGGAATTGTGGAGTTTGAGATCTCTGACGCTCTGGATCATCTCACTTGCTACTCTGAGGAAGTCTTGCATAACTTCCCCTTTAGACCTGTAAACGGGATTGTCAGGCCCGGCATTGTACATCAAATCGGCATATCCATTTGGTTTCGACCAATCTTCTGAAATATCCCGAGCAGTTAATGCCATCGCTTTACTAATTGTAGCGCCGTACTGGCAACGGTAGCTTCCTAGCTCTCCTGTAGACAGTACCTCAGATCCTTTGCCAAACAGGACGTATTCAAGGGCAAGTAGTCCTTGTAATGCGACACTTTTTGTTTGAAGTTTTTCTGGGGAAAGCGCCTTTTGATCTTCTGCAACGATCAGATTTCGAACTTGCTTGAGGCCGATTGATTTCCGATCCGGCCAAAAAAACAATTTTTCCTGGCGGTTGTCTTTTCTTGCTGGTCCAAGTCGAAAGATTTCAACAGCTGACCAGGCGCTAACCAATGTTGCATAACTTTGTCGAGCCTTGCTCAGGTTTTCAGTTGTCGGGTTTAGGCAAAGTTTTTGTATAATTTCTTCTTCGGCCAAGGCGGAGATTTGAAGAGTTGTGTATCCCGGGAGAACAGAGCGTTCAATCATCTGCTTTATAACGGGTGTAAAGTCTGGTTGTATTGGCTTACTTGGGTTGAGATCCTGTGCGATCGCCCCAAATGGCAGCAGACACATTCCTGCGAAAAGAGAGAGTTTCTTTTTTGAAACTCGAAATGAAGCGATGAACATCAAAGGGATCCTAGAAACTTAAGTAAAGAACGTCGTTCGTCAGGTGCCATGTTTACGACGGTATCTCGTGATACCTGAGCTTCGCCGCCATGCCAAAGAATTGCTTCGAGCAAGTTACGCGCTCTGCCATCATGAAGAAAGTAAGTATGGCCATTTACGGTTTCGGTTAAGCCAATTCCCCAAAGAGGAGCGGTACGCCATTCGCGGCCCGTGGCATCCCCTACCGGACGGTTATCTGCCAAACCGTCACCCATATCGTGTAAGAGAAGATCGCTGTACGGCCAAATCAATTGGAAAGACAATTCTTTTTGGCCTGCGTCACGTCGGGTTACGTATTTAGGTTGGTGGCATGCAATGCAGCCTGAATTGTAAAACAGCTCTTTACCTTCAAGGACTTTGGCGTTGCTCACATCACGACGTGCAGGAACCGCTAGATTTTTTGAATAAAAAACAACGAGGTCGAGAACCTTTTTGGGCGCTTCGCCATTACCGAGTTGTTTTTGTGCTCCATTGGGTTGGGCTCTGCAGGTCGGTTGATTGACGGTGCAGTCGCCCCACGGAGCTGGAACATCAGGTGTCGAGAGTCCAATATCTCCTGCAAAGGCATTGGCCGATTGCATATGGATACTCAGATTTGAAGCTTTCCACCCAAAGCGTCCGAGAACTTTCTTATCCGAGATTTGATCAAAGATCATACTTGGCTTTCCAGAAATACCGTCTTTGTCGAGATCGTTCTGGTCTGCGAGAGCGAGGATATCCTGTTCGTGTATAGCTTCTATTAATCCTAGGCCAATCATGGGAGGGGCAACGCGGGGAGACAGCATAACATCCGGATCGAGATCACCGTACGCGAGCTCTTCTACACTATAGCTTGGCGTTCTTAGAGAGACTGTTTCGCCGCCGTTTAAGGTAATAGTTTTTTCTTGGTATGAAATGCGCATTTTCCCTTCGGCGGATAAGCCTGTCACTGCTTGATCCTGGAGTTGCCCGCCGTACGTTGGTTCGGCTATTCGAAGTTCAGTACCCGATTTTATGGCTTCAATCTCTTCTGGTGTTCTTGGTGGGACAGATAAGCGAAGGAACATCGACGTGGCGAGATCCAGATTGTTTTCTGGCGGATGACCGCGTCCGTCCTTTAAATGGCAGCGCTGGCAAGAGCGGGCATTGTAAAGCGGGCCTAGGCCATCAGATGCTTTTGTCGAGGACGGCGAGGCGACCCATATTTTTTTGAAAAGACTGTTACCGAGCTTAAAGTCTCTTTCATCTTCAAAGGTCAAATTTCCAGATGGATGAGAAAAAGCCTTATTGCTAATTCGTTTTTTTGACGTAGCGGCTCCGGCTGATTTTTGCTCAAAGTTTTCTGCTTTAGAGAAGTCGGTTGTTGGCTGTGTGACAGCCCTTACTCGCTCTTGATCGACCTCGTTGAGATCATCTCGCAGATGATTCGAGAAAGGGCTCGGAGAGGAGTTCGCAATAACGCCAGCTGAAAGACTGATACCAATTGAGACAGTACAACAAAGAATGAGTTGTTTTCGACGAGAAGCTGCCATTGGAGAGTATTTTCTTTTCTAATATACGTGAAATGGGCAACCCAAAACAGAGCTGCCCACAGTACTATCACATCGTTAATATTGAAAAATATGAGTACTTGGTCGCAGTACCCATATTTGTCAGGTTTTAATTAAAGACGGCGTTTGGATTGTCGAGACTGTCGGAGCCTTCAACTTCAATGTCAGATAGGTCGAGGGCGACAACCGCACGCTCGATTGAACGGGTTTGGTTAATGAGGCCGTCAATCGCTGCTTGTACGACTGCATTGCCAACAACGTTACCTTCGCCGATCATCTGGTCATAAGCTTCGATGCTTTCTGCCCGTGCTTTCATGATAGCCATGGAAGACACTGTGCTGTCCAGTTTGCCACGAAGTTCCGCATCTGCAGCAGCATCTTTAGATTTTACGAGGTCGGAAATAGAAGGCCCGCTTACTACAGAACCATCTAAGCGACGATAGTGGCCCGTGTAAACATTCCGAATACCGATCTGATCGAAATAATGAGAGTTGTGTGTATTGTCAGAGAAGCAGTCATGCTCTTCTTCAGGATCGTTCAAGAGCAAACCAAGCTTCATGCGCTCGCCCGCAAGTTCACCGTAAGATAGTGAGCCCATGCCTGTGAAAATTGTTCTCAGGCTTGCTGATGGATCTTTTAGTAGACCAGTTCTTGCTGCACCACTGGTTTCCCAGTTCGCAGCCATTTCTGCAAGATCTGAGATCAAAAGTGTCGAAGCTGATTTGAGGTACTGAGCACGACGATCACAATTTCCGCCAGTGCAGTTTTTTACATCAAAGTCAGTTGCTGGACGATTTCCTGCACCTGGACCGTTTCCGTTGAGATCTTGCCCCCAAAGAAGGAATTCAATGGCGTGATAACCCGTGGCGACATTGGATTCAACTTCTTCAGCTTCGTGCAAAGTCTCGGAAATTAGAGCTGGCGTAATCGTCGTTGCATCAATTTTTTTACCGTTAACTGAAAGCTTTGAATTGGCAACCACGTTTACTGTGTAAAGGGCGTTTTCGTCTGATTCATCGCCATATGATGTATCAACGTAATCGATCAAACCTTCATCAAGTGGCCAAGCGTTAACGCGGCCTTCCCAGTCATCAACAATAGCATTACCAAAACGGTAAACTTCGGTTTGTTGATAGGGGGCACGTGCGGTAACCCAAGCTGAACGTGCAGCGTTGAGAGAGGCGTTTGATGGTGAGGCTATCAAAGTATTGATCGCACTGTCCAGTGCCTGTGCTGAAGTTAATGAATCCTGATAGCCAGCAAGAGCAATATCAGCATAATTTTTGATAACACTGTTGGCATCGACTTTATCTGCATAGGCCGCACCAGCGCCAAGTACAGAGAGGACAGTTACAGTGCTCGCTACACGAGCGACCTTTTTCAGAGCGTTGCTCATTTTATTCCCATTCACAACCGGGGCATTTCGCTAAAGCGGTTAGCCGAGGTGATAAGCTTGAAGCTCGTGCAGAAAGCAGGAGCGGTTGAGTATTATTCGCAACAACTAACACAAGTGAGAATGAGTTGCAATTTCGAAATTGCATTTTTTAAGAGAAAATTATGGCAAGAGACATTTATGAAAAAAATTGTGTTTGGGGAGAGTGATCGTCTTAGAAGGAGTGTGTTTGAAATAAGCGAAGGTAGTGCATAAAAAAAGGCTGGCACAATTTGTACCAGCCTTTTGAAACGAAACGATGCTATTAATCGTCGTCAGATTGGCTCTGAGATTGAACGTAGTTTTGAATGCCAACGCGTTTGATAAGTTCAAACTGTGATTCGATGTGATCTACGTGCTCTTCTTCGTCCACCAGAATTTGCTTAAGAAGATCGCGGCTACCGTAATCACGAACAGACTCGCAATGCGCGATACCTTCTTTATAAACTTCAACTGCTTCAAGTTCGCCAGCGAGGTCACACTTAAGGACTTCTTCTACATCTTCCCCGATTTTGAGCTTGTTCAGGCTCTGAAGATTTGGGAAGCCATCAAGAAGTAAGATACGATCCATTAGCTTGTCAGCGTGGTGCATTTCCTCAATAGATTCTTTGTATTCAAATTTGGCGAGCTTTTCTACGCCCCAATCTTTGAGTAGTTTAGAATGCAGGTAATATTGATTGATTGCTGTAAGCTCGTGGGTCAGAGCTGTGTTTAGATGCTCAATGACTTTTTTATCGCCCTTCATAATGGGGTCCTCGCTTTGAATTAATGTCAGAAAGGAAAAGAAATTTTCCTGAAATGGCAGATATTATCTACTTTAGAATCTTTCCAATAATGTAAATTGATTCGCTGAAATATCAAGTAAATTTTCAAAAAATCTGACATGTGATAATGATTATCAATTACGAAAAGAGGACAGTTGTCTATGAATAAGTAAATGGGGAGTATAGATTTGAGTTTTATAAGATTACGTGACGTTTAGTGGGGTAATTTTTTGAATTTATTTGTATACATTTGCTTTGTTCCAGTACTTGTTTGCTTTGTTTCATCGTTCAGTGAAGTCTAAGCCTAATGTTGACGATCGTTATTGAGCTTTTTAGAACATTTCGTAAACATTTTCATTTGGTGTTGAGAGAATGGCGTCCAATTTTATCAGTGCAGATTCGAGGATTTTATGTTGAGTTGGTGCCATGATTGATAAGCGAATGTTGTGTAGACCCGAACTTGATTTGTTTGCAAATCGATACCCAGCCATCACGTTAACACCTGCAATTTCGGCTCTTTTTGCAAAGGTGTTCGCGGAAATTGATGTCGGTAACTCTATCCAGGCATGAGAACGGCAGATATCGATATTTGTTACCTTTTGACCGAGGATCCTATTAGTTAGTTCTGCGCGGTCTCTGGCTTGAGACATGATTGTTTTGGGGATGGACAATAATTCATCCTTTCGTCCTGCAATTTCAGTTGCCGCAGTTACCAAAATGGGAGAAACCATCCAGGTTTGCGCCGTAATGCCCTGCGCCATAAGCATGGTGATATATGGGGGTGCTATTGCTACTCCGATCCGCAAGGAGGGTGTAATCCGTTTTGCAAGGCCCGTTAGATAAACTGAATTTTCTGGGAAAAGAGATGCATAAGGCGGAGGGGCATCGGGGTATAAAAATCCATAGATATCATCTTCGATAATAAGAATATTATGTCTTTCAGCGAGGTCCCCGATTTCTTTTCGTCTCGCGAGCGGTGTTGTAATGCACGTTGGGTTGTGACCTGTGGCGGTTGTTACCAAGATCCTTATTCTCCCTTCCTGACAGAGCTTTTCAAATGAATTGGGGCAGATGCCCTGATCGTCCGTTTCAACAACAACAGAAGCAAGACCCGATTGCGATAAGGCTGCCGAGATCCCGGGGTAACTTAAAGGTTCTATGCAGACGGTGTCTCCGGGTGAGGTTAATCTGCTTAGAGCGGTAAATATGCCGTTTTGTGCCCCGTGAGTGATGAGAATGCGTTCATCTGTAATGTCTTGAAGTGTTGAGGGTAAAAAGCTTCGCATTAGTAATTTTTGTGCGGGATCTCCAAACCCATCACGATAGGTCATCAGGGTAAGGGAAGAGGCTTTTTCGGCGGCTCGTTTCAAAGCCCAGCGTATAAGATTTTCACCCCAGTCATTGGCTATAGCGTTCATACCAAGATCGACAAAACCGCTGTCGGTGAATTTTGCCTTGTCCCGAAAATCGGTAGATCGCGGAAGTATGACATCTGCACCGATGTTTGATCTTTCTTGAACGAAGGTTCCGCGGCCGACCACGGCGGTAACAAGACCTTTACGTTCCAGGGAAGTATAGACTCTGGACATGGTTCCCAAGCTGCATTTTGCATTCCAGGCCGCTGTGCGTAGGGGAGGTAGTTTTTCGCCAGGTTTAAGTGTTCCATCGCTAATGGCTTGTTTGAAAACGGTTTCTAACTTTACGTACTTTTGCCCATCAGCTGGGGCCTGTTGGGATATGCGAGATAATATTGTCATAGGAACAATATAACAATTGTTCAATGAACAATACAGAGTAAGTTTTGAACATGTAATTAATGATGAACAGACTTGTTGAAGGAAAAGGGCTTATGTCACCAGAAAATATTTTACCAGCAATTGTCTTTGCGGCGGTTATGTCTGGGACGCCTGGCCCTGCAAATATGATTTTAATGGCGACAGGTGCGGCGTTGGGATTTAAACGTGCGTTCCCCTTTACTCTTGGGGTACAGAGTGGGTTTTTCTTGGTTTTAGCAGTGGCCGCTTTTGGTGTGACGAGCCTCTTGGATGGCTTTCCTGCATTGGCACCTGTGATCACTATTGCGAGCAGCTGTTATTTACTTTATCTCGCATGGAAGATCGCAATGTCAGATATGAGTAAGGCATCAAGTGGTGTGAGTGTGAAGACCGTGGGGTATTTGAACGGACTTATCGTGCATCCCATGAATCCCAAAGCATGGTTGATGGCGACAACCGTATTTGCTCAGTTTGCCAATCAAAACTCTCCGGCCTGGGAGCAGTGGTTGGTAATGTGCCTCATCTTTATTGTCGGGGGATTTCCAACAAATTGTATTTGGTGCTGGGGAGGAGATAAGATTATCTCTGCGATACAGAGTCCCAAAAAGAGGTTCGCAGTAAATCTGTTTTTGGCGATTTCTACTGTGGGTATTGTTGCGTATATGGCGGTGGGACAATTTGCTTAAGGCCGCAAGATCAAATCAGAAAAAAACGAGAGAGGAAATACCTCTCTCGTTTAAGTAAGGTCGATAGAGCTTCACTGATTACAATGTTGGCGGTAATCAGATCACCTATATCCTTGGCGTATCTCAGTGCTCATAGGGTCAAACACACATACCCTTTGCATTGTTGCCAAAGATCTTAGAACCCGTCGCGTCGTATGTCGTCTTCATACCACTAACGACGAACAGGGAGTAACAAAGGCCGATAAGCCTAAAACTAACAATACCAAGTACAGGGACCGTCTTGTTCGTTTCTATGCTAAGGCTAGGGGGATGTGGGGGACGAGGCAATAAAGCGTTGCCTATTTTTGCAAACTTTGTAAATATATTTATGCTATAACGCTAAATTTTGTGAAAGTTGTAAATTCTATGGCGCGTCAGATATTTGCTGGTCGTAAAATCCGACATCTGCGGGGGCAGATTGGTTTAACGCAGATCGCAATGGCCACGCAGCTAGGCATTTCTGCTGCTTATCTCAACCTTGTAGAACACAACCAGCGGCCTTTATCAAGGAAGCTTCAAAAAAGGCTAGAAGATGCTTTCAATATAAAAGAAGGCGAGTTGTCTGGCGGGGAAGAGGCGCGATTACTCTCGGCTTTGAACGAACTTTTTTCCGATCCCTTGTTTGATAAGGCAAAGCCCGATAGTTCGGCGCTTGGTGATTTTGTCGCCGTTCACCCCGAAATCAGTCGGGCACTGTTGAAACTTTATCGGGCATTTAGAAATGCCCGTGAAGATACCTTAAAGGCAAGAGAAGTTCTCTCCGCGGATCCTTATTTCACTGACACCAGTCATAAATTATTAACTCAACTTACTTCAATACGGTCATTTGCTGAAATCCTACAAGATAATGACGATCTTTCTGAGCACCAGCGTGATCGTTTCACCACTGTTCTGGTTGATGAAAGTCAGAAGCTAACCTTGATGGTTGGCGAGTTGTTCGATTTTATTAATGGAGAGTCCAATCAATCTGCGGCCTTGAGTGAGACGCCGACCGATGAAGTCGTGGATATGCTATCTGCGAATGACCACTATTTTCCCACTTTGGAGCAGGCCGCAAACCAATTGCGAGAGCGTTTGGGAGATCCTAAACCTTATGGATTATTTGATGCACTCGCAGGATATTTGGATCGACAACTTGGGATTAAAGTCGAAGTTGTTTCGGTAACAACGCATTCCTCGTTAAAGCGTGGAATGTGGGAGCTCGAAGGCGAAGACGGCGGTGTACTTCGATTGATGGAAACACTTTCTGTGAGCTCATTAAATTTTCGAATGGCTCGTATTATAGCGGAAGTTGCTTATGCAGATATTCTTGATAACACTCTTTCTGAAGTTAATGTGAGTGGTGAAGAGGCCAAAGTATTGTGCTTGAAGGCATTAGGGAGTTACTTCGCTGGTGCTCTTATGATGCCTTACTCGCCGTTTCGAGAAGCAGCATTGGAATTGCGCCACGATATTGATCTGTTGCGGAGGCGCTTTCGCGTTGGGTTTGAGCAGGTTTGTCACCGATTGACCACGTTGCAGAAGCCAGAAGAAGAAGGTGTGCCGTTTCATTTTATCCGAGTGGATTTGGCGGGGCAGATCTCAAAACGGTTTAGCGCCTCAGGCCTTCGTATCCCCCGCTATGGTGTACTGTCACCTGATTGGGGGGTGCAAGATGCCTTTCTTAAGCCTGGCCGGGTCAATCTTCACTCTCTACGCGCCGAAGATCAAAGTGTGTATTTCTCTATTTCAAAAACAGTAACAAAGCCCGGTACCATGGTTGGGCAAGCGGGCAATACATTTGCTGTCAGCCTTGGGTGTGAAGTGTCATTCGCTCGCCATGTTGTCTATGCGGACGGTTTGGATTTTGCCCATCCTGATAGTGTGTTGTTAGGAGGCTAAAGAGGCATTAGTTTGGAGCCGTGCAAAATCACGCCTTGGCAAAGCAGACAGCCTGACTGTAATGTATGTGCCACAGGGAATATAAAGAGATAACCGGATAGCAGAGAAGGGCAGAAAATGCCTCATACGGTTCTCGTGGTCGAGGACGAGCCTCATATAGTCGACTCACTGAGCTTTCTGATGAAGAAGGCCGGATTTGAAGTCTTTATTGCACGCGATGGCGATGCTGCTTTACGTATGGTGGAAAGTCGTCCGCCAGACTTGATGCTGCTTGATATTATGTTGCCAAGACGTGATGGCTTTGAAGTTCTGAAAACAGTGCGTTCAAATCAGGCGTGGCGTGACATGCGGATCATTTTGTTGACCGCAAAGGGACGCGATGTAGATCGGTTAAAGGGGATGGAACTCGGTGCGGATGATTTTGTGACCAAGCCTTTTTCTACTAAAGATGTCGTCCGATTAGTTCGGCAGCATCTGGGTGTAGAGGAAAAATCAGCTTAGTTTAGTTCACAAGATTTCATCCAAACAGTTTCCTGTATCTAATCCTTGGAAGGAGGATGCGTGAGCCGTCCAGGTGAAAAAGGGGAACGCAGTATTGCGCTGTTCCTTCTGGCTTTACTTCTATTCAGCCCATTAATTTTATCAATCTTCAATAAAGAAGACCTGTTTTTTGGTCTGCCTCCTCTCTACGCCTATTTATTTTCTGCTTGGGGTGGAATTATTGCAGCGGTCGGTTGGTCGGCTTGGAGAGGCCGAGATAAGCTTGAGCCTGCCGAGTTAGACAAGGATGTTGATACCGCTTCCTACTCAGCCAATGAGCCTGATGTTCCAAATACAGGTGACCAAAGCCAGTCAGAAATGAGTGATGGTAAAGACGTGAGGGGAGATAGTGATGCTGGTTGACTGGATTATTATTCTCTCTTCAATTTGTTATCTCCTTCTGCTTTTTGCGGTTGCTTATTTTGCCGACAAACGTGCTGAAAGAGGGGCCGGAATAACATCGCACCCTTATGTCTATGCGCTATCTCTTGGGGTGTATTGTACGTCGTGGACTTTTTACGGCTCGGTCGGTCGGGCTGCATCTAGTGGTCTTGATTTTTTGCCGATATATATTGGGCCAACGTTGGTGTTTGTTCTCTGGTGGCTGGTCGTAAAGAAAATCATCCGGATAACCAAGGCTCACCGGATTACTTCAATTGCTGATTTTATTTCTTCTCGGTATGGCAAAAGTACGCCGCTGAGTGTGTTGGTAACTGTTATCGCGGTTGTCGGAATTGTCCCCTATATCTCCCTACAGCTAAAGGCGGTGGCAACCAGCTTCAACGTGTTAAAGCAATACCCAGAGGTTATTGCGCCCTTGAACTCGCCTCCGATAGCAACAGTGGCTGACACTGCTTTTTGGGTTGCTTTGGTGCTTGCAGTTTTTGCCATTCTCTTTGGCACGAGGCATATCGACAACAGTGAGCACCATGACGGCGTGGTGGTGGCGATTGCCTTTGAATCAGTGGTCAAACTGTTTGCGTTTCTTGCTGTCGGAATATTTGTCACCTTTGGCATTTATGATGGTTTTGGCGACCTATTTGCCAAGGCGGCCAAAAAGCCTGAACTTTTACAACTTATGACCCTCCAAAAAGAAGGTGCCTATACGACTTGGGTTACCCTAACGACTTTATCGATGGTGGCTGCTGTATGTTTACCACGGCAATTTCAAGTCATTGCTGTTGAGAACGTAAATGAGCCAGAGTTGCGCAAAGGAGTTTGGTTTTTTCCGCTTTATCTGTTGGCGATAAATATTTTTGTTCTGCCGATTGCACTCGGGGGGTTGCTGCAATTTCCAAGGGGCGATGTAAATGCTGATACGTTTATTCTGACTTTACCAATGGCGCACGGGCAAGAAAGTCTGGCCTTGCTTGTCTTCCTAGGTGGGCTCTCTGCTGCGACAAGTATGGTTATAGTTGCTACGATAGCTTTGAGCACAATGGTCTGCAACGATTTGGTTATGCCGGTGTTGTTGCGATGGAAATGGCTTGGGTTAAGAGAGAAAAGTGATTTTACCGGGGTCTTACTTTTTGTCAGGCGCAGCAGTATTATTCTCATACTGTTATTCGGTTATGCGTACTTCCGTTTTCTCGGCGAGAGTGACGCCTTGGTCACGATTGGCTTAATATCTTTCGCAGCGGTGTTTCAGTTTGCTCCGGCAATGCTTGGGGGGATGTTCTGGAAAGGTGGCAATCGACTGGGGGCATTAACAGGACTTTCCTTGGGATTTGCGGTTTGGGCTTACACTTTACTATTACCTGCCTTTGCGAAATCAGGCCTTTTACCCATTACCTTTATTGCTGCCGGGCCGATGGGAATGGACCTTCTGCGTCCTTATGAGTTGTTTGGCCTTCGGGGATTAGATCACTTAACCCATGCCCTCTTTTGGACGACAACATTTAATGTTGGGGCTTATATATTTGTTTCTCTCTATACCAAGCATTCAGCACTAGAGCGTGTTCAGGGTGCTCTGTTCGTCGATGTTTATCGTTACGCAGATCAGGGGCCACGGTCACAAATCTGGCAAGGGTCTGCTTCGGTAGAGGAGTTGTTTGATTTATTGGTAAGGTTTTTGGGGCGCGCGAGGGCAGATCGCTCCTTTAGTGGGTATTTTCGAGATCGGGGGTTGGAGCGCCGACGGGTTGCGACTGCCGATGCTGATCTCGTCAACTTTACCGAGCGATTGTTGGCGGGTGCAATCGGTGCTGCTTCTGCACGGGTGATGATATCTTCTGTGGTAAAGGGAGAGGTGGTTCGAATTGAGGAGGTTATGAAAATCCTTGATGAAACATCGCAAGTCATTGAGTACAGCCAAAATCTCGAACAAAAATCCCAAGAGTTGGAAACGACTACCCGCCAATTGCGTGCAGCAAACGAACGTTTACAAGAGTTGGATCGTCTTAAAGATGAGTTTCTCTCGACCGTTAGTCATGAGCTTCGAACGCCTCTGACTTCAATTCGATCCTTTAGTGAAATTCTATGTGACCATCCTGATTTGGATGAAGAAGAGAAAAACCGTTTTTTAGGTATTATCGTCAAAGAAAGTGTCAGGCTCACGCGTTTGATAAATCAGGTCTTGGATCTTGCGAAAATTGAAGCGGGGCAAATGGAGTGGGTCGTTGAAGATCTCGATGTTCCTCAGATCGTCGAAAATTCAATGGATACAATGACGGCGATATTGAGTGAGAAAGAAATAGAATTAGATGTCGATTTTGCATCTGATCTACCTTTGATAAAAGGGGACAGAGATCGCCTCATGCAGGTTATTGTAAATCTGTTATCCAATGCCGTGAAGTTCTGTAGTGACGAGCATGGCTGGGTAAAGGTATCTGTTTATCGTGATGCAGATGAGATGGTTATCACCGTAGCTGATAACGGTGGTGGTGTTCCCTGGAGCGCTAGAGAATATATCTTTGAAAAATTTCACCAAAGCCGAGAAGGCCTAGCAGATAAGCCGCATGGAACAGGGCTGGGGTTGAGTATATCTCGACAAATAGTAGCGTATTTTGGAGGGCGTCTAGAGTTGGTGGAGACAAGCTCCAAGGGCTCCGTATTTGGAATTTTCTTGCCGCTGGTTGCATCGGAAAAAATGGTGAAAGCCGGACAATAAAATAGTGAGCTATCTCAACCTTAAAGTCTTATGTGTATCACCTAGGCTATAGGAGCGTTAATTTCAGTAGCCTTTTGTGGCTTGCAAAGGGTTACTGAAAACGTGATGGGTTTGCACAGGTTGGGTTGTTAGGGTAAAACCGCATCAACGCATTATTTTGCACAAGTTTTTAACGATAAATCTGGAGCGCCGAATGGCATCATATCAGTATATTTATCAGATGGACGGGGTTTCTAAAACCTATCCTGGCGGTAAACAAGTTCTGAAAAACATCCACTTGAATTTCCTGCCAGGCGCCAAGATTGGTGTGTTGGGCCTTAATGGCTCTGGTAAATCAACTCTCATGAAAATCATGGCAGGAATTGATACCGAGATTAATGGTGAAGCCCGTGCGGCTGATGGGGTAAAGGTTGGTTATTTATCTCAAGAACCTGAACTGGATCCTGCCAAGGACGTGGCTGGAAACGTATTTGAAGGCGTTGCTGAAACCAAGGCTCTTTTGGTAAAATTCGAAGAAATCAGCGCGAGGTTTGCTGAGGTTGATCCTGATGAAATGGATGCTTTGATTGCAGAGCAAGGTGATCTTCAAGAAGAAATTGATGCCAAAGATGCTTGGGACCTTGATCGCCAGGTTGAAATTGCCATGGACGCGCTTCGCTGCCCTCCAAGTGATGCAGATGTATCCAAGCTCTCAGGTGGTGAGCGTCGTCGTGTTGCTCTTTGTCGCCTTCTTCTCTCCAGCCCGGATATTTTGCTCCTCGATGAGCCGACCAACCATTTGGATGCAGAATCTGTTTCCTGGCTTGAACGCTTTCTCGAAGAATACAAAGGCATGGTTGTCTGCGTAACGCACGATAGGTATTTCCTTGATAACGTTGCCGGCTGGATACTCGAGCTGGACCGCGGTGAAGGCATTCCGTACGAAGGTAATTATTCGAGTTGGCTCGAGCAAAAGACCAAGCGTCTTGCGGTCGAAGAAAAGCAAGAGAGTGCTAAGCAAAAATATCTTAAAGACGAACTTCAGTGGGTGCGTCAGGGATCTAAAGCACGCCAGACAAAGTCTAAAGCACGTCTACAATCTTATGAGACCCTGGTTCAAGAAGAAAGTACACGCGCACCTGATCCTGGTCGCATTGTAATCCCGCCTGCTCCACGCCTTGGTGATTTGGTTATTGAAGCTATAAATGTCAGTAAGGCGTTTGGTGATAGGCTCCTGATTGAGGATATGAACTTTAAGATCCCTAAAGGGGCTATCGTTGGTATTATTGGACCGAACGGTGCTGGTAAAACAACATTGTTCAAGATGATCACAGGCCAAGAACAGCCTGATAGCGGTACTCTTAATGTCGGCGATACCGTTGAAATAGGATATGTCGATCAGAGTAGAGATGCGCTTTCTCCCGAAAAAACAGTTTGGGAAGAAGTCGCTGATGGCCTTGATGTCATTGAGATTGGTAAACATACCTATCAATCTCGGTCCTATGTCGGGTCTTTTAACTTCAAGGGGGGCGATCAGCAGAAAAAAGTTGGTCAACTATCTGGCGGTGAGCGTAACCGTGTACACCTTGCCAAGATGCTGCGCAAAAGTGCCAACGTAATTCTGCTCGATGAGCCGACCAATGATCTCGATGTCGATACCTTGCGTTCGCTAGAAGAATCAATTCTCGATTATAGCGGCTGTGTATTGGTAACTTCGCATGACCGTTGGTTCCTTGATCGCATTGCGACCCACATTCTTGCCTACGAAGGTGATAGTCAGGTGGTTTGGTTCGAAGGTAACTACGATGACTACGAAGCCGATCGCAAACGCCGTTTGGGTGCCGCAGCTGATCAGCCGCACCGTATTAAATACAAGCCTTTGAAGCGGTAATCTAAGCTTGTAATAGATAAGAGGACGCTGAGATTTTCAGCGTCCTTTTTTATGTGAGTGTTGATTTATCTCAGTTTGTGAACACAAAAAAAGCCTTGGAGAAATATCTTCAAGACTTTTTGTTTGGGGATATCTGGAGGTCTATGGTTCTAACCATTTTCCTTAGGGGCGAAGTCTCCAGATTTGATTTTTTTACGCAGTTTACCGTTTAGAGCTGAAAGATCTCCGCCCAGACTTTTAAGGGCGGATGTGTAATCAGACTTGTAAGTGCTGCGTAAGCTAATGCCTTCTGCTGCAATGTCTGTGATAACAAAGCCAGAGTTTTCTTTAGCTTGAATACGCCAGAGAATTTGAGCGGGTTCACCGCCCTCTGTTTTAACTTTGCTGAAAACGATGTAAAAGCTCTTTTTCTTGACGACTTTAGTGATTTTAAAGTCAGATCCTGCATATTTAGAGAAGGTCGGCAGGAAGCGTTGAACCATGATATCTTCAAAAATTGTCATGAATTCGCTTCGGGGACCATCCTCAGCTTTGCGCCAGTATTTTCCAACGACAAATTTTGCTATGCCACTGATGTCAAAATTTTCAGTAAGAAGAGATCTGAATTGTTGCTCTCGTTCTTCCGATGATATGCTTTCATCTGATAACTGGGAAACGGCTTCTTCTTGCAGGGATTTAAGAAACAGACCTGCATCATCATCAGCTCTAGCAGTCGTCGTGATTGCCAAAGACAAAGCTGCCCCCACAAGGAGGGCAGTTGTATTAGATATAAGGCGTGAGATCAGCTTCATGATCAATCTACAAGAGAGACCTGATCGTCATCTTCAGGGAAGATCTCGGTTAGGCCTGGTGCAAGAGTTGGTTCTGATTCGCCATCATTGATCTCGTTTACACGCTTCTGGTGATAGAGAGAACGAACGCGGGCGTAGAAATCGATGGAATCTTGTTTGAGCTCATCGAGAGTTTCAATGTTGCGAGATCTTTTGTCGACACCATCCGTTACTTTACGGGCAAGAAGAGTTTCTGTCTTGGCAACATAAGTAAGAGGGTCGAGCAAGGCATCACCAATAAGGCCAACACCATCACGAAGGTTTGATGGGCCTAAAATTGGCAGAACTAAGTAAGGACCTTCTGAAACGCCCCAAGTTCCCATTGTTTGGCCGAAATCTTCGGAGTGATATTCATGACCTGCTTGGCCTGCAACATCAGCTAAGCCACCAGCGCCAGCAACAGTATTGATAAGGAATCTTGCAAAAGTGTTTTCTGCTTTTTCGATATCGCCTTGAAGCAGGTCATTTGCAAGAATAACTGGAGAGTAGCTGTTGCGGATAAAGTTCCGGACAGAATCTCTAATCGGTGCAGGAACTAAGAACCTGTAACCCTCAGCAACGGGACGAAAAATAAGTGTGTCTGCTGCGTCATTGAAGGCGAAGATGAAGCGGTTAACTGTTTCGATCGGATCGTTTGTACCCTCTTCGACGGCAGTCGTACCTTCAGTCTGTGCCCACTGGTCATCCTGGCTTGTTGAAGCCTCGTCCTGCAGTGTTGAATTTGGCTGACTTGCACATCCAGTTACAAAAATTGCAACGGCGGCAAAAGCAGACAATCGTTTTATAAGTCCAGAATTAATCTCGGACAAAATACCTAACCCCACGACATTTCGCCTATCATTGTTTCTACATCAGTTATAATCACGGATGTCCCCCCTTAATTTACTGTTAGCGTAACCCAAAGCCAACTTGCAAACATCAAGCGAACAGTTTTTTCTTAGAATGCCACTCTGAAATTCGTTTGAAATATTTACATAAATATCCAAGTGTATCAACAGAGTTGCAGACTTATTATGGTTGAGTATCACAGCATAACTTTTAAAACCAGTGATAAGAAGAAGAAAATAGGGAGGATAAAACTAACTGTTGTATTTTTGCATCACCAATTGTTGATTTAAAGGTATCTTTATGAAGGATACGAGTCCGAATCCTGATTAATGTAATGTTTTCTTAATATTTATCACCTTTGACCCTCACAATTGGATTCTTCCGGTTTCTGTGTAAATAAGCCACATTTTGAAAGAATAGTTAATGGACATTCAACTTAAGGGGGTGCACCCTCTGGTTACTTACCGAGGAAAAGTTCCTGCTGATTGGCTAGACTACAACGGCCATATGAACGTGTCCTATTATATGCGGGTTTTTTGCGATGCCACAGATCAATTCCTAGAATTTATTGGTATCGATCCGACTTATCGAGATAGAACAAAGTGTTCAACATTTGTGGTTGAAAACCATGTGAATTACCTACGAGAGCTTCATTTAGGCTCTGAGATGAGGGGCGAAACACGTTTGCTTGGCTTTGATAATAAGAAACTGAGTTATCATCACTCCCTTTATAATGATGATAAAGGTTATCTCGCCGCGACCTCCGAGTGGATTTCTGTTCATGTGAATCTTGAAAAGAGATCATCCTGCCCAATGGAGGACGAGCTAAAGTACAATTTGGAGGAAATTTTCAAGTCGCAACAATCCCTTCCCCTGCCTTTGAATATCGGGCGATCAATAATGTCTTGGGAAGATTAAGTGGAAATTGGATATATTGAGCTGGATGATGTGTGGGTGGCGAAATGCTTTTAAATAATAAGTTTAGTCCTGATTTTCTTGAAGTTAAGGGTAATTTTCCTAACAATAGAGTTATGATTTATTTTCTTAGATTTTCTGCATTGCTCCTTACTCTCATCTTTTTCTCTTTTCCCGCTGCAGCGGCCTGTACAGACCCGCCTGCTTCAGAAGTGAATTGGCAAAGATGTAATATGGATGGGCTAAATTTTGATGAAGTCGATTTATCCTCTGCGAGACTGCGGGATACGAGCTTTATTCGGGGCTCTTTGAATAAAGTAAATTTTCAAAAAGTGTCTGCGTTTCGGGCCAAATTTGTCAGTGCTTCATTAGCCGAGGCTGATTTTTCAAAAGCTTCACTTCCAGAAGCAGACCTTACTAAAGCAAACCTAACTTCTGCCAACTTTACGAATGCTAATCTTGGAAGGGCGCGGTTGTTTAAGGCCATTTTGCGGGGCGCAAACTTTACAAAGGCGAAGTTAAAGGGGGCTGATCTTACCAAAGCTGATTTGTCCGGTGCGACTTGGGTTGATGGAAAAAAAGTCTGTGCTGAAGGATCTATCGGCAGATGTAAATAATCCTAAATTGTAATAAATCCTCAACTAGGGGGACTATTTCTGGAAGAATGTTTTCCAAGCCGCTATAAGAGTCTTAAGAGTTATATTACTGTCCAGACGAATAGCGGCCTCGAAAGCTTCTGAATTGATTCAAGAATTTACGCCAGATAAAATCACCTCTCCAAGATTATACCTCAATAAATTTTCTGAGGTCTGCAATGTCTAATAACGGCAGCCGGCGATTATCAATAAGACTGCAAGCCCAACAATTTATTAAAAATGAGCAGGTCATTTTATCAGCTTTGGCCGTTGTCATCGGGGGTGCGTCTGGGTTTGCCGCAGTTGGGTTTCGCCATTTCATTGATTTTGTACAACATTTTTTCTATGGCTTTCAGGGCGAGAAAATCACTGAAGGCTTCGCCCATATTCCTTGGTGGCAGATTTTGCTGGTACCTGTTGTTGGCGGCGGAATTGTTGGAATTTTTATTCGCTATTTTCTCCCAGAAGGAAAACCCCAAGGCGTACCTCATGTAATAGAGGCTACTGCCTTAAAAGGGGGGCGAATGTCCTTAAAGACAGGGCTTCGTGCTGCAGTAGCTTCTGCTTTTTCTATTGGTGTCGGTGCATCAGTTGGCCGTGAAGGGCCTGTGGTTCATCTTGGCGCGAGTATTGGGGCTTGGCTTTCAAAACGACTTCACCTTGGTTACACGCTTTTTCGGACCTTGCTTGGTTGTGGGGTTGCAGCTGCGATTGCGACGTCTTTTAATGCTCCAATCGCGGGGGTATTTTTTGCTCTAGAAGTAGTCGTTGGCCACTATGCGATTTCGGCCTTTGCTCCCATTGTTATTGCCTCTGTTGTGGGAACAATTATCAGCCGAATTTACTACGGCGATTTTCCCGCTTTCATCTTGCCAAATGCGATGTCGCTGTCTTCTTTTTGGGAATTTCCGGCCTTTGCCCTTCTTGGCATAGTATCTGCCTTTGCAGCTATTGCCTTTATGTGGACGGTGATTTTTGCCGAAGACACTTTTACTAAACTTAAAGTCCCTTTTTGGCTAAAGCCCATGATTGGCGGCTTGGCCTTAGGGGCGATGGCGCTTGTATTCCCTCAAGTCATTGGCGTTGGGTATGAAGCAACTGACGCTGCCTTATCTGAGAGTTATGAGCTTTGGCTGCTCCTTGCGCTGATTGTAATGAAGACAATTGCAACGGCAATTTCTCTAGGTAGTGGTTTTTCTGGCGGTGTTTTTTCGCCATCCCTCTTTATTGGGGCAATGGTCGGGGGAGCATATGGTATTGTCGCCACTTCAATTTTTCCCGAATTTTCCTCTGGCACCGGGGCTTACACCGTTATTGGTATGGGCGCGGTTGCCGGCGCAGTGCTCGGCGCCCCAATCTCAACGATCTTGATGATTTTTGAGCTCACCAATGACTATGCATTGACAATTGCGGTGATGATTGCGACCTCTCTCTCAACTGTTATCACTCAACAAGTGCATCGTAAGTCTTTCTTTATGTGGCAGCTTGAAAGGCGCGGTGTTGAAATAAGAGGCGGACGTGAAGCGAGCCTCATGCGTACGCTGACAATAGGCCATATGGTCCACAGTGATGTGGCAACCATTGCGCCGGATGCTGATCTTGCGACCGTTCGTATGAAGCTCCGAAAAACAAAACTCGGACAACTCTTTGTCGTGGATAAAAAGGGCCGCCTTGAAGGGTGTATCTCTTTTGTGGAACTTGCTGATGGGCTCGATTTGCAAGATGAAAAGGGAGCGACGGTTACGGCAATAGAAGTCGCGCGAACAAAGGCTGCGCAATTAGAGGAAAACGCGAATATTGAACAGGCGCTTGAGGCTCATGGCGCAAGTGGGGAGGTCTATATTCCCGTAGTGAACAACTCTGAAGACGGCATATTAAAAGGTGTTATCCACGAGCACGATGTTGCTTTAGCCTATAAAAAGGCGATGGAACAAGCGCGTGCAGAAGAGCGTGGAGAAATTTAAAGCGTCAATGTTATAGAAAAGCCCCCATGAGTTTTTTGGAAAGCATGAGTTTTGTTGAAAAACTCATGGGGATTTTTCGTGTTGTGACTGCTTAATCTTCGAGAAGGTAGCCCGCTTTTAGTGGCTCGGTACCTGCAACCTTGCCAACAACCAATCCGGGTTTGACAGCTTTGTGCTGGCGGCGGGTGAAGAAAATGCCATCCGTACCTGCAAAAATAGGTGTACGTGACTTGGTTGGGTCTTCGGCAGAGAGGTTAATTAAAGTCGCAATCTGGTCGCCTTTTTTGACCTGTGCGCCGAGTTCTTTGCAGTAGGTCACAAATCCTGTACCGGGAGATTCGATGATTTCACACGCATCCGTTCCCGTTGCATTACAAAGTGGTTCAGGAATTGGACCTGCATCACCTTCAATTAATCCCCGTCGCATAAAAAATTTAAAGAGGGCGTCACCGTCCTTGGTACCAATTTCGTCAGACACATCTGGACGTCCGCGGTGCTCTACCGTCATTGACATGGTGGCTTGTGGAATTGGATTGTTAGGATAAAGCCGGGCAAGTTCGGCCCATGGTCGTGTGTAGACTTCATCAAAACTGCCACCACCTGAATTCTCGGCCATCATGACAGCGGCGGCACCAAAATCGGCCGCAAAGTCCTGACAATCAGGCCAATTGAGATCTGATATGTAAAGGTATGGAAGCGAGTCATCATCACAATGCAGGTCGAATACGTAATCGGCTTTTGCAGCTTCGCTTGCCAAAAGTTTCCGAAGGCTACCAAATTCGGTGGTTGGTGTGACTTCACTTAAAGCTTCTTGCATCGCTTCACGGATAATGGAGGTGTTTTCTTCTGGATTATTTTTTAAGCGTTCGGCAAGGCGATCTTTGGTCATTTCTGTGAGGTCAAACCACCCTCGGTTAAAGTTGCCTTCCCCTCCGAGATGTACCCGCCCCATTAATTGATCATCTTGAAACTGATCCAGACCAATTGGGTTGGCATAAGGCAGAACAACGATCTCCCCTTTGATCAAGCCTTTGTTATCAGCTTCCTCCAAGCTTTGGAGGAGATGATGAGCCGCTGCCATTGCGGGGGTTTCGTCGGCATGAAGGGCTGCTTGAACATAGGCTTTTTTACCATTGGTGTTCGCGCCATAGCGATGAATTGTTACAACCCGTTGGGTGCCAGGTGTTTCTGAAAGTAGGGTGTGGCGCTCAGTAATGCGGGTCATCATTTATCCTGTTTGGAGGCTGCTAAAATTTATCTTGTAACATAAGGGAACGATTGTTCTACAGGTCAAGTAGTAAAAGAAGATGAGCTTCCGGAGAGGACGCGCTATAAACCAATTATGATGGACGAATCGCAAACTCAAATCGATGGGCAACCGCCCTATGTCGAAGGTCTAAACGAGTCTCAACTAGAGGCCGTAGAGGCGACTGATGGCCCTGTGCTGGTACTTGCTGGTGCAGGGACTGGGAAAACCCGTGTTTTAACAACACGCCTGGCGCATATTCTTGCGACGGGGAAGGCCTTTCCTGGGCAAGTGTTGGCCGTGACTTTTACAAACAAAGCCGCTCAGGAAATGAAAGAGCGTGTTGCTTCAATTTTGAATCAGCCCTCGGTCGAAAGATGGTGGTTGGGGACTTTCCACGCGATTGCGGTGAGAATGTTAAGGGCGCATGCAGAAAAGGTCGGCCTCGGATCCGATTTTGCCATCATTGATACCGACGATCAGTTGCGGTTGGTGAAGCAACTCCTGAAGGAGAATAATCTTGATGACAAAAAATGGCCGCCAAAGTCAGTACTGGGAGCCATTCAGCGTTGGAAAGATCGCGGGCAAACCCCCGAACACGTTTCTGCCAGTGAGGCAAAAGAGTTCGCGGGCGGACGTATCCATGGAATTTATAAGAGCTACCAGCAGCGCCTGAGAGAACTCAATGCCTGTGATTTTGGTGATTTGCTTTTGCATACGCTGGTGATTTTCCAAACTCATACTGACGTGCTTGCAGATTATCATCGGCGGTTCCATTACATTTTGGTTGATGAGTATCAAGATACCAACGTGGCACAATATCTCTGGTTACGCCTCTTGGCTCAGGGGCACCAAAACGTTTGCTGTGTTGGGGATGATGACCAGTCTATTTACGGTTGGCGTGGCGCTGAAGTTGGAAATATCCTTCGCTTTGAAAAGGACTTTCCCGGCGCCAAGATTGTTCGACTTGAACGCAATTATCGTTCTACTGGCCGTATACTTGCTGCAGCTTCTTCAGTCATCAGCCACAACGAAGGCCGCTTGGGGAAAACCCTTTGGACCGACGATGATGAGGGCGAGATGCTCCGGGTTCGTGGTTTGTGGGATGGCGAAGCGGAAGCAAGATTTGTAGGTGAAGAAGTCGAGGGTCTGCAACGCAAGGGACAAAAGCTCGATCAGATGGCTGTTCTTGTGCGTACGGGGGCTATGACACGTGAGTTTGAGGAGCGGTTTCTCACTTTAGCTATCCCTTATCGCGTTGTCGGTGGTGCCCGTTTTTATGAGCGCCTGGAGATCCGTGATGCTTTGGCCTACCTGCGTCTCGTAAATTCAGCGGATGACAGTCTGGCATTTGAGCGCAGTATTGGGAAACCTAAAAGAGGTCTTGGCCCTGCTGCAATGGGGGTTGTTCACAGTTATGCAAGGCAGGCTGATATTTCTCTTTTTAAGGCAGCACGGGAAATTGTTGAAACAGACGAGCTTCGTCCTGCAGCGCGAAAATCAATGGCGACTTTTGTTTCTCAGGTCGAGCGTTGGCAGAGTCTCAAAAATGATATGCCGCATTCTGAATTGGCGGACTTGGTATTAGAAGAAAGTGGTTATCTGGAGTTTTGGCAAAATGATAAGTCAGTAGAAGCCAAGGGGCGCGTCGAAAATTTACGCGAATTGATTAACGCCTTGGGTGAGTATGAAAATCTGGCAGAATTCCTAGAGCACGTTAGCCTTGTCATGGATACCAATAACCAGACCGGTCAAGATATGGTTTCAATCATGACCTTACATGGTTCTAAGGGGCTTGAGTTTGAAACGGTCTTCTTACCAGGTTGGGAAGAGGGACTGTTTCCAAACCAACGCGCTATGGATGAGCAGGGGTTGAAAGGTTTGGAAGAAGAGCGACGGTTAGCTTATGTCGGTCTGACGCGCGCGAGGAAGCGGGCTATTATTTCCTTTGCAGCAAACCGGCGCATGCATGGATCTTGGGCGTCAGCTATTCCTTCTCGTTTTGTTGATGAACTTCCTCATGAGCATATTGAGCGTGAGAGTGATCGTGGCATTTATTCTGCGCCGCTTGAGCCATCATACGGCGGATTTGGTTCTGGCAAATGGCAAGATAATGACCGTGGCACTCCCCATCGAAGCAGCCCGGGGATGCAGCGTGCTCGAAGTTATTCAAGTGGTGATTCTCAGTTGGTGCGCAAAGCGGCACAAAAAGTTTCGGAAAGTAAAAGTGGCTTTAGCCGTGGAGAGAGAGTATTCCACCAAAAGTTTGGCTATGGTCTTGTCGCTGCCGTCGAAGGTGAGCGCTTAACTATTTCATTTGATAAAGCTGGAAGCAAAAAAGTGTTGAGTAACTTTGTTGTTCCCGCTGAACAGGCAGGTATGTAATGAGAGCAGATAATTCAGCAGTTTGGTGCATTTCACTAGAGATTTCCGAGGCTCAGCTAGCTGTATATGAGCTTGCGTTAGAGCCTCTTGAAGGGGCTATAGTAGTGACAAACCCAGATGCTGCAGGCATGATTTCAACCAAAGTTTATGTTGATGGAAAACCTTCACAAAAACAGGTTGATGAAATCCTTGCAAGCACAGCGGATATTGTCGGTGGGGACGTCCCCGAAGCTACAATCGAGCAATTGCCGGATATTGACTGGGTTGCTGAAAGTCAGAAAGCTCTGCCTCCGATCGTCGCCGGTAAGTTTTTTGTCCACGGTTCGCACGTTAAAGATACACCTCCAAAAGGCTCCATTCCGCTTTTGATTGAAGCCAACGTTGCTTTTGGAACTGGCCAGCACGATACCACCAAGGGGTGTTTGATTGCTTTGACAGACCTTGCGCAAGAACGGCAGGTTAACTCAGCACTCGATATGGGGTGTGGCTCAGGAATCCTTTCCATGGGAATCAAAATCCTTTGGGATTGCCCGGTTCTTGGCGTGGATATTGATGAGGACTCTGTTCGTGTCGCGTTGGAAAATGCTGATCTGAATAAAGTATCTGGTATTACCGGGATTTGTGGGGACGGGTATGATGCCGCAGAAGTGGCGGAAAACGCTCCTTATGATTTGATAGCGGCAAATATTTTAGCAGAACCTCTTTGCCATATGGCGCCAGCTCTTGAAAAGAATTTGGCGAAAGATGGTGTCGCCGTACTTTCAGGATTATTGATCAAGCAGCAGGAACAGGTAGTAAAGGCGCATGAAGCATTAGGCCTTAAAGTTATCCGCGAATTGCACCTCGGTGAATGGGCAACATTAGTTCTGTCTCGTTAAGCGAGATCTCGACAATAATGTCGAGGAAATTATTTCCCGGCTGTTATTTCCCGGCTATAATTTAATGAACGATCGTATCTCTGGGTGCGGTCGTTTTTTTTATGAGCTTAGTTTCGGTGACCAAACAACAAAAAAACGCGCCGGAAAATCTGCAGAAGTTCCGTCGCGTTTTTCAACAATGCAGTGCTGCAAGCAAAAGGGGGTTATGCTGCGCGGACTGCTTTGCTGTTGTTTTCTGCTTTGTTTGTTTCTTTGTTAGAAACAAAATCTGAAGAAGAAAGGAAAGAGAAGCCTGGCTCGAAAGTTTTGCTCTCTTTTTTAGCTGCTTCAACGTAAAGGCTGTTTACAGTTGCTTCGATGCTACCGCGGCTTAGGCCAATGTCGTTAAGTTCACGATCATTAAGGTCCCAAAGCTGATTTACAGTTGCACGGCGCTCCATGTAGTTTTTGAAGCTCTTTGTGATACCAGTTACTGCAGCATAAATGCGATATGCTCTTGTGTAGCGGTGTGGGGCAACAGTTACGAGTACAGGCTGGTTAGCGATTTCGTTGGCCGCGAATACAAATTTATCTTCTCTCATGATCATATCTCCTAGATCAGTTATTGCGGCCGGCTAATGCTTGTATATTGCCGCTGAGTTGTTGCAGTATATTTAGCGTAATTAATATTTTTCGGTAGCGGTGATTCTGCAACAGAGCCATGCATTTTGAGCATATTTATAATTTTATCAGTGTAACTAATTGATATTTAATAATATAGTATTATGCAAAACCATGTGTTGTTTCGAGTAGATTGCATGGATAATGTGCTAAAAATAAAATTGTATATTGTATAAGGAAGAAAAAATGCCTGAATCGGCGATTGACGATCATGCTTCTCGACTTAATGCTCTGCGCGAACAGCTGAAAAAGGATGGGTTAGACGGGTTCGTGATTCCAAGGACCGATGAACACCAGGGAGAATACGTTCCTCCACAAGCTCAACGTCTTGCATGGCTTAGCGGGTTCACAGGATCTGCTGGAATGGCGGTTGCCCTTGCGGATCGCGCCGCAATTTTTGTCGATGGACGTTATACAATCCAGGTACGACAGGAAGTCGTAGAGTCTTTATTTGCCTATAAACATTTAATCGATGAGCCAGCCAATGAATGGCTGTCCAAGAATGTTCAGCCCGGAATGCGCATTGCTTACGATCCCTGGCTCCAGAGTGAGAACCAGATAAAGGTTTTACGCAAAGGGGTTGAAAAGGCAGGGGGAGAATTGGTTCCCGTTGAAAATAATCCGGTAGATGCGGTTTGGGTTGATCAACCTCTGCGCCCCTGCACGAAGTCTATGCCATACGATCTGCAATACGCAGGACGCGCTTCTCGTGAAAAACGCGAAGAGATTGGCAAGATGTTAGAAGAAAGTGATGCTGATTGTGCTGTTTTGAGTTTGCCTGATTCTGTGGCGTGGTTGCTAAACGTGCGTGGAGAAGATGTCGATCACACACCATTGGTCCTTTCGTTTGCAGTTGTTCATGCCGATGGCTCGGTCCAGTGGTTTGTTGATTCTGAGAAAATTACGAGTGAGACCCTTTCAGCGCTAGATAATAAAGTTGAAGTCGCTGAACCGGGAGCTCTTGAAAGCCGTTTGGTTGCTTTTGCCCGTGAAGGCAAGTCGGTTCTGGTCGATCCTGCAACATGTCCCGAACGTATTACATCCGTGCTGGAAAAAAATGGTGCCAAGCTGGTGCGTGCCATGGATCCGGTGATGAAACCGAAAGCTCGCAAAAATGACACTGAGCTAAATGGTATTCGTGCGGCACATACTCGTGATGGCGCAGCAATGGTTCGGTTCTTGAAATGGATTACAGAAAACGCAACAAATCGCGCTGGTACCGATAATCCAGTTACGGAAATGGAAGCAGCAGAGAAGCTGCGTTCCTTCCGTGAAGAGGTTCCCATGTTCAAAGATCTTTCCTTTGATACAATATCTGGCGCGGGTCCCAATGGCGCGATGTGCCACTATAAAGTTTCTGATGAGAGTTCAATTCCTTTAAAAATAGATGAGATTTTCTTGATCGATTCTGGCGGACAATTCCTTGATGGTACCACCGATATTACCCGTACGGTTATTATTGGATCGCCGACTGAAGAAATGAAAGATCGCTTCACCCGTGTGCTTATGGGGCATATATCTCTTGCAACAGCCAAGTTTCCCAAGGGAACAAATGGCATGCAATTAGATAGTCTTGCACGGCGTCCTTTATGGGATGTAGGTCTGGATTTCGATCATGGAACGGGCCACGGCGTCGGGTGCTTTCTTGGCGTACACGAGGGGCCACAGCGAATTGCGAAGGGGTCATCACCTGTGGCGCTTGAGCCTGGTATGTTTCTCTCGAATGAGCCCGGCTATTACAAAGCGGGCGAATACGGTATTCGCATTGAAAACCTGATCATTGTCAGAGATATAGGCCAGATGGTTGGTTTGGAAACGCCGCTTTATGATTTTGAAACTGTAACTCTCTGCCCGATTGACCTTCGTTTGGTTGAGCCAGCGATTATGAGTGCAGCGGACATAAAGTGGTTAAACGACTATCACGCTTGGGTCCGCGAAGAGCTTTCGCCTTTACTCGATGCCGAGCATAAAGATTGGCTCGAAACCGCAACCAAAGCTATTTGATTATATTTATTGAACCGAGTTATTTTACCTAAGGTGACGAGAGTTACCTTAGGTAAAATTCTGTTCTGTTTGTTTGTATCGGTTATTCCACCGCTTTTTGGCTTCTGATCCATTTGAGAAAAGCACGGAGATGGTGGGGGACAATGCCATGTTTGTAGACGAGATGATATCCTGTTTCTTCTCCACTGGTTAAGGAGAACAATTCAACCAATCGACCTTTCTTAATGTCTTCACTTACCCAGTTAGAGGGTAATATACCTATACCCTGACCATCACGGATGGCATCGCGCGTAAGGTATCCTGATAAATGTATTTTGGCTTTCTGTTTAGCAAACTCTATTCCGTGGTGTTTGAGCCAGTGATTCCATTCTGAATGGCGGTCATCAATGTCGCAAACCCAGGGGAGCTTAGTGATATCACTTGGGTCTTTTATCGACACCCCTTCTAAAAGTTTTGGAGCAACGACAATAGAAGCGTAGCTCCTCATCAGTTTCTCTACTTCAAATCCAGGCCAGGAGCCATTTCCGAAGCGAATGGCAAGATCATATTCTTCCCTCCGGAGGTTCACGACGTCGCTGTTGGCGTTGAGGAGAATCTCGATATCGGGGTGTTTTTCTCGAAAATCTCCAAGCCGTGGCATAAGCCAGAAATTGACAAAAGTAGGGGTCATTGTGACCCGTAAAGGGCGCGCCTCAGTCGTGATTTTCAAATCTTTTACAGCGTCGTCAATTATATCAAAACTCTTGCTGAGCTCTGCCCCTAACTGCTGGCCAGCTTCTGTTGGGGCAACGCCGCGCCCCTCCCGACGGGAGAGAGTTATGCCAAACCATTCTTCCAGCCGTTTGATTTGTTGAGCCACAGCTGCGTGGGTTACGTTCAACTCCTTGGCCGCATGACTAAGGTTTTTGTGTCGAACGACGGCTTCGAAAGCTCTCAGGCTAGATAGGGAGGGGAAGTCACGCATATCAATATGTAAGTAAAACTAACATTATGTAATTTTTCCTGAATTGAGAAAATAAGTAAGAGCACTGATATTTATGAGAGTAATCCCATGAAAGGAACGGGACAATGATAAATATTCTAGGTGAATCTTACATTTTAGCAACACGTTTGGAAGCTCGTGGCACAGCAAAAGATGCGCACAGGCAGACTGATCGTAGAGCGATGGGAAGCGAAGGAATAAAGCACTCTCTTTCTCTTTTTCAGCAGGTGCGCACTTGGTTCTTTCCACAAAATTCAAAGTTAGTTAGAGGTACCAATGCTGAAGCTTGAACGTCGTTTTGAGTTTAAAGGTCAGCCGATTGCCTGGGATGTTATTGGTGAAGGAGAGCCCCTGGTTCTCCTCCACGGGACACCTTTTTCCTCTCAAGTGTGGCGCAGAATTGCCCCACTTCTGGCAAGCAAGTGGCGGGTTTATTATTTTGACCTGCTAGGTTATGGGCAATCAGAAAAACGTGCAGGGCAGGATGTTTCGCTCGCGGTGCAAAATGAAGTGTTCACTGCTTTGGTAAATGAATGGGAACTGTCCGAACCCGCAGTGCTTGCTCATGATTTTGGCGGCGCGACCGCCTTGCGGGCTTATTATCTGAACAGGCTCAGATATTCAAAATTAACTTTGATTGATCCAGTGGCTCTTGCTCCTTGGGGATCTCCCTTTGTTCAACATATCCGAAATCATGAAACGGCCTTTGCAAACGTACCTGATTATATGCATGACGCTCTACTGAGGGTTTATTTACAAGGAGCTGCTTTTAAGGACCTCAATGAGGAGGCCTTCCTAATCTATTTGGAACCTTGGCAGGGCAATATTGGAAAGCCTGCGTTTTATCGACAAATAGCTCAAATGGATGAGAGCTATACCGAAGAAATTTCGGGTTCCTACCAGCCCATGGAATGCCCTGTGCAAATTTTATGGGGGGAAGAAGATAAATGGATTCCGGTATCGCAGGGAAAAAGGTTGACGGAAAGGTTATCTGGAGAGAGGCTCACCATAGTGTCTGGTTCTGGCCATTTGATGCAAGAAGACCGGCCTGAGGCAATTGTTGCAGCCATGATGAGCGATACTAAATAGACTGTTTACTATAACAGCCTTTCTAGTATGTCGTTTGGTTCACCACCTTTTTTGGTTTATTTGAACGCAAGATCTTTATCGATGCCAAGAGTGCGCCACCTACGATCAGGAGGCAGGCAACGGCAATGATCCAGCTCGCTTCTGCGAAACCTGTTAGAATCAGTATCAACGTGCTCAAAAGAGGGGCGCCGTAGGAAAGAGCCCCTAGGACCTGTATGTCGCCATGTTTGGTGCCGTAATCCCAAACAAAAAAGGCCAAACCAACAGGGCCAAGACCGAGGGCAATAATTGCAATGGATTGAGTAAGGTCGGGGGTAACCCAACTTTCTGTAATCAGGTGACAGGCAAGCCCCAGTAGAGCTGTTGCCCCACAGAAGCCTGTTACGGCTTCGCTTGGAACGTGGCTAAACTTGCGATTGAGCACAGAGTAACCTGACCATGTAAGCGCACAGGTAATTGCCGCAAGATATCCAACGGTGTGTTCTGCATTCAAAGAAAAAGAGTTTCCTTTGGTAACGATAAGAACAGCACCTGCTAAACCCAGTAGTGTTCCCGCAACATGAAACCAATAGAGGCGTTCACCGGGCAAAAGAGCTGAAAAGAAAACGATCAACAACGGCCACAGAAAAGCAATAAGACTGGCCTCCACTGCGGGAGCATTGTGGAGGGCGATAAAATAAAACAAATGATAGCCAAATAAACCTGCCACCGAGATAACCCACACCAGAGGGGGTTGTTTCAACTTGGAAAGTGCTCCTTTTCCCTTGAAGGCAAGAACAAGAAATCCGGAGATAAAGGCAATTGAGAACGACAACATCAAAAGTTGAAAAGTTGGGATCCCTTTGGCCCAGGTCGTAAAGAGCGCGAGCAAGGCCCAGAGTAGAATTGCGATACCGCCAATGAGGGTAGCTCGGAGTCTAAGCGCAGAATTGTCGATCATGTCTCTTTATTCCAAAGTTGATGTCGGCATACTAATCACTTTGGCAGCAATGTCTTGTCCGAGGCACTTAAAGTTTATACCGGGATTCTGTAAAGGATCGTTTCTAACGGGTTTTGAGATTACCCCTGCTAAACGGCAGTATCCCATCTCCGGATATTATCCCTAGATTTTAGTGTTGATCTTCGTAATTTTTTCGCTCCTTCCCTGGAGCTTGGCCATAGATCTTGCGATAGGCGCGGTTGAAGCTACTTTGGTCTGAGTAGCCAACTTCTAGGGCTATATGTGACAGGGATAGAGTGCTGCCAAGGACAAGGTGGCGCGCGCGTTCTAGCTTTAGTCCTGTTTGGAATTTCTGAGGAGAGTATCCCAAAAAGTTACTGAATAAGGCATGCAGGTGGCTAACAGATAAACAAGAAGCTGCTGCTATATCTTTGGAGGATAGGTTCCGCGTGTGGTTTTCTTTGATGAATTTCAACGCAGACTGTAGCTTCGCAGGCAGTTGATGGTCTTCGGTTTCAGCTTTATCTGCCAAAGCAAGTAAGAACAATTTGATCCCTTGTTCCCCCAACGATGTTAGGCCGCGCTCTTTTAATTCGAGTGCTGTAAAACGGCTAAGATTCAGAAGGCCTTCGTCGAGTGGAAATAAAATTTTGTTATGCGCCTGATCCCAGAGAGAATTTAGTTCGGGCATATAACACGCGTCGTCAAAGTCAAAGTCGACAACGGTAAAGCTGTTGGGATGCAGTCCCCGAAAAGCATGTGTATCATTTGCTGTGATAACGGCGACTTGATCAATATTGGCGATTCCAGACGACTGTTCAGCCTCCAGTTCCAATTCCCCCTTGTGAGGGATGATCAGTTGGTGAAATGTACTATGGCTATGGCTTTTGAAGTCTTTGTCGTAGCTTTTGATATTTGCTTCCATGGTGCCTATTTTATCAGCCTTACAACGTAAGCCAAGCCACCTTGATAAAAGTTATGCTATAATGATGTTGACCTTTTAGTTTTATAAGATGTGTGCTTTTACGGAAATTATTTTTGTGATCGATGACGGGTAAAATTTAGGTACCGTGAGATGGGTGGTGTGTATGAAATCATTTAGATATGGATTTATATTTTGCCTTCTATTCAGCCTGATTTCGAGACCTGCTTTATCCCAGACCATATATACAGAAAATTTTCCGCCCTATAATTATCAGGTTGATGGGAAACTATTGGGTCTATCCAGTCAGATAATCCAGCAGATGTCCCGTGAATTAGGAGTACAGCCCGTTATCTCTTTCTTGCCTTGGACCAGGGCTTACAAGTACGCAAAAGAAAGAGAAAACAGCGGTATTTTCTCTATCGTTCGAATTCCAACAAGAGAAGATGACTTTCAATGGGTCGGTCCAATTGAGACTGTAAATATTGGTATTTACACCTCGGAGAAAAATCATACCCAATACTTTGGCGACAATGCACACAGGCTCAACCAAGCGAAGAAAGTGCCAAGTATTGGTGTTCAGCGAGGGGGTGCAGCGGAAAGAATACTGACTTCAATGGAGTTCTTGAATCTAGATTATTCCGAAACAACGAGAAAAGCTATTTTGAGGTTGATAAACAATCGATATGAATTGCTAGCTCTTGATGACAATTATTTGAAATTCATTTTGGAAGCGGAAAACGTGCCAATTGACCGTGTTCGCAGAATTGCCGATGTCGGAAAATTTGACCTTTACCTCGCTTTTTCAAACTCTACACCTAAAAATGTCGTTTCAAAATGGCAGTTGGCTCTGGATAAAATTAAACAAGATCAGTCCATAAATAATGAGCGTATTGTGAACTGATAGATTGCAGTGACCGCTCCCTCAGTTTGGGTGCGAATAGAGGCGATACCGGCAAAACCTTTGCCGGTATCGCCTGCCCGAGAAGCTCAATCTACAAGAGAATGCCATTCTTCTTCGGATAGCACCTTAACTCCCAGCGATTCTGCTTTTTTCAATTTGGATCCTGCGTCAGCCCCTGCAACTACATAATCTGTTTTCTTGGAAACTGACCCCGCAACCTTTGCTCCCAGGCTCTCAGCTGTTGCTTTGGCTTCATCGCGGGACATGGTTAGTAGTTTTCCAGTAAAGACCACTGTCTTGCCGGTAACGGGCGAAGTACTACTGACTTCGAGAACAAACTCTTCGATGGTCAATTGTTCTTTAAGGGCAGCGATAACCTCTTGATTGTGGGGTTCTCCAAAGAAGGCGATGAGATCCCCTGCCATAGAAGCGCCAATACCATCAATGGCAAGGAGTTCTGCTAGGGTATCACTTTCTGGGTCGTGAACAAGTCGAGTAATTTCTTCTATTTTCTCAAGAGTGGCATAGGTTTTGGCCAAAAGTTTTGCCGTTGCCTGTCCAATCTGGGGAATACCGAGGGCAAAAATAAACCGATCCAGGCCAATGGTTCGCTTTGTCTCGATGGCAGTGTAGAGCTTCTCAACAGACTGCCTGCCCCAACCGGGTTGGTTGCGAAGAGGGATGAGGGTGTTTTTGTCTTTTTCAGAGAGTTTAAAGAGATCAGCTGGTGACTTAATCAGACCCTGTTCAAAGAAGAACCTAATCTGTTTGTCTCCAAGTCCTTCAATATCAAATGCATTTCGACTGACAAAGTGTTTCAGTCGCTCTACGGCTTGAGCGGGGCATATCAATCCACCGGTACAACGGGTGACAACTTCGCCTTCCTCTTGAATTGCGAGCGAGCCACACTCAGGGCAGTGATCTGGAAAGGGGAAAGGCTTGGAATTTTCTGGTCGCTTGTCGAGGAGGACTTCAACAACCTGTGGGATGACATCTCCTGCCCGTTGAATGACGATGCTATCGCCTTCGCGAACATCTTTGCGCTCAATTTCATCGCGGTTATGAAGCGTTGCGCGAGATACAACGACGCCGCCTACGGTAATCGGTTCTAGATTAGCCACAGGGGTTAACGCGCCAGTCCGGCCAACCTGTATCGTAATTTCATTGAGACGGGTTATGGCTTGCTCAGCCGGGAACTTGTGGGCGATTGCCCAACGGGGCGCACGACTGACAAAACCAAGCCGTTCTTGCCAATCAAGACGATTGACTTTGTAAACGATACCATCGATTTCATGGTCTAGATCTGGTCGGTCAGCCATTAGGTTACGGTAATAATTTAGAACCTCAGCCAGAGATGCGCACAGCTCCCCTGGATTAATGGGTAACCCCCAACTCTCTAAACGTGAGCGGACTTCTGTGAGACTCGTACCGAGTGGTTCTGATACTTCACCCCAGGCATAGGCATAAAAATCGAGAGGACGTGCCGCCGTTATGGATGGGTCAAGTTGGCGTAAGGATCCAGCTGCAGCGTTGCGCGGGTTTGCAAAGGCTTTTCCCCCGATGGATGCTTGATTGGCGTTGAGTTCTTGAAAACGGTCTCGGCGCATATAGACTTCGCCCCGAACCTCCAGAACATCTGGATAATCAGAGCCTGTTAGCTGGTGCGGTATGCAGGCAATAGTTTTTACATTATCTGTAATGTTTTCGCCTTCTGCGCCGTCTCCCCGTGTCGCCGCTTGTACTAAGATTCCTTTTTCATAACGAATTGAGCAGGAGAGACCATCGATCTTTGGTTCGGAAAAGATGTCGATTTTTTCGTCTTTGCTTAGGCCTAAGAACCGCCGTATACGCGCCAAGAACTCTGCAACATCGGCGTCTTCGAATGCATTACCAAGAGAGAGCATTGGCACGCTATGTTTGACTTTGTTAAAGCCTGAAGAGGGTGCAGCACCGACCTTGGTGGTTGGGCTATCGTCGCGAATAAGTTCTGGAAAGTGTTTTTCAATTGCTGAGTTGCGTCGGCGCAGAACGTCGTATTCAGCGTCTGTAATCTCTGGTTCGTCTTGCTGATAATAGTGCTTGTCGTGTTTGGAAATTTCCTTGGCCAGGGTTTCTAACTCTTTTGCGGCCTGTTCAGGCGTCAACCCTTCAGTCTCTGGGGCAAAGAGAGAGAATGTTTGGTTCTTATTATTCAAGGTAATTATCCTAAAAGGCTATCAGCAGCTGATCTGGCTTCGTTTGTGATCTCTGCCCCAGAAAGCATACGGGCGACTTCTTCGCGCCTTTGCTGGTCAGTTAAGGCAAAGACGGTTGTTGTGGTTTTTTCACCGTCGACAGATTTGGCGACCATGAGATGTTGGCTACCCTTTGCAGCAACTTGAGGGCTGTGCGTAATAACCAAGATCTGGCGTTCTTCTGCAAGCCTTGCCAAGCGTTCACCGACCGCATGGGCTGTTGCGCCACCAATGCCGGCATCAACTTCGTCAAAAACCAAACAATCTATGGGGCTGACTTTGGCCATCACAACTTTGAGCGCAAGAAGGAAGCGGGCAAGCTCGCCACCAGAGGCAATTTTACCAAGAGGGCCTGGGGCAGAACCTGGATTGGTGGCGACCAGAAAGGAAACGTGATCCCAACCATGTCGTCCCCAATTATCTTCTTCTTGTATTTCTATTCCCGTTTTGAAGGACGCGCGTTCAAGCTTTAAGGGGGGAAGCTCATCGTTGATTGATTTATCGAGCTCCATAGCCTTTTTGTGCCGGGCCTTGCTCAGTTTTTCAGCTGCCTGAACGTATTTTTTCCGCGTTTCTTCACAGCGACGGTCAAGTTCTTGTATGTGCTCATTACCAGTATCAATAAGGTAAAGCTGCCTTGCGATATTTTCTCTTATACGCGGGAGTTCTTCTGGTTCAACCCGGTGTTTACGGGCTAAATCCTGGTATGAAAAATAACGCTCTTCTATTTCTTGAAGTTTTGCCGGGTCAAGATCCATGTCATTAGAAATTGCTTGAAGAGACGCCTGTGCATCTTGAACTTCATATGTTGCCCGATCGAGTGCATCAACTACTGGCTTCAGGCGTTCTCTTGCACTATCAGGTATACCAAGTAAGTGCCCTTGAGCTCCACTGATCGCGTTTTCTGCTCCGCCTACGCCATTATCGCCAATAAGATCCTGAGTACAGGCGTTCATCGCTTGAATTAGCTTCTCGCTATGCATCAAGAGCTGACGTTGTGATGAGAGGCCTTCAAGTTCACCTTCTTCTGGGGACAGGTTGTCGAGTTCTTCGAGGGAATGCCTGAGGAAGGTTTCCTCTCTTTGTGCCTGGGCAAGTTTTTCATCAGCTTCAGCGCGTTCTTTTTGGGCATCGTGCCAGTTTCTCCAACGGGCATTGATTTTTGCAAGTAAGTCATCGTTACCACTGGCGGCATCCAGTAAATTACGATGGTTACTTTGGTCTAATAAACCGCGTTGTTCGAATTGCCCCTGTATTTCAATCAAAAGATCTCCTGCTTGTCTCAGAAGATTGGCAGATACAGGGGTATCATTGATATAGGCACGACTACGGCCATCGGAATTTAAAACCCGGCGAAAAACCAGCAGGTCATCCTCTAGTGAAACATCTTTTTCTTGTAGAAGGTTAAAAACTGGATGGTTGGGTTCTGGATCGAAAACCGCGCTAACAGTTGCTTTGTCAGTTCCTTGACGAACTAACCTTGATTCTGCACGCGCACCAAGAGCAAGGCCAAGTGAATCAAGTAAAATGGATTTACCTGCACCAGTTTCACCCGTGAGTACACAAAGCCCTTGATCAAAAGCTAAGTCCAAGCGGTCAATTAAGACCACATTGTTGATCGTTAAGTTGAGCAGCACAGCTCACCTACCATTTAAAGAATTGAATCCCAGACTTCAGAAATCCACGAACCTTCTTTTTCTTCTGGTTCAAGGTTTTGTCCAGTTAAAAGCGCGTAGCTATCTTCATACCAACGATTTCCGGGGAAGTTATGGCCCAATACAGCAGTTGTTGCTTGTGCCTCGTCGACAATACCCAGTGCAAGATAAGCTTCAACCAGCCTGTGAAGTGCTTCGGGAACGTGTGTGGTGGTCTGGAACTGACCGATAACCATCCTGAAGCGATTGATGGCAGCGAGATATTCTTTACGGTTGAGGTAAAAGCGACCAATGGTCATTTGTTTACCTGCGAGGTGATCATTGGCAAGATCAATTTTTAACTGAGCATCACGAGCATATTTACTCTCAGGGAAGCGGCGCACAACGTCTCTAAGAGAAGCCAAAGCTTCTATGGTCATTTTCTGGTCACGAGCAACATCAGAAATTTGTTCGTAATAACTAAGGGCTTTGAGGTAGTAAGCATAGGGAGTGTCGCGATTACCTGGGTGGAGTTCGATAAAGCGATCTAATGCGCTGATGGCATCATCGTATTGGTTTTCAGTGTAGAGCGCGTAAGCAGCCATCAACTGAGCTTTCGAGGCCCAAACAGAGTAAGGATGTTGTCTCTCGACTTCATCAAATAATCGGGCGGCTTCTAAGTTTTCACCTGCCTTAAGGGCATTGTTGGCGTTGCTGTATAGCTCTTCAACCGGTCTCTCGACATATGCGGGTTTTTCATCTGAGCTACAAGCCGCAAGTGTCGCAACCAAAGACAGTGCGTAGGTCGCACGGACCAGGGGAGTTGCAAAGAACTGTCTAAATAGACCGGATTTCATATTACGATACTCTTTATGTTAGCCATTCTGCTTACCAAAGGCTGAATTGTCAGAGCACTATAGGGCTTCACTATCCTGTCCTCAAGAGAACTGAGACGATCTTGATCCCAAAGAGGTAAAATAATTTTGATGGATGAGAGTAAATAGCAAAAAAGCCCAGTAAAACCGGGCTCTTTTTCGGGGAAAAGTGTTTTACTTAAACGCTTGCTGCTACAGCTCTTTCAGGGGCCGCAAAAGAAGCGCTACGGGTTATGCTGCTTTCTGCGGGGATTTCTATAGGTAGCGTTACCCATTCCCATGCACTGTTATCAGAGAGAAGCTTTTTCACCAGACGATAGGTTTGGGCATGGCCAGTACGAATGCCGTGGTAGTGACCAATGATGGGTGCGCCTGCGAGGTAAAGGTCGCCAATAGAATCTAGTACTTTATGGCGTACGAATTCGTTGGCATAGCGAAGGCCACCTTCGTTCATAATTTTATCGCCGTCGATAACGATTGCATTATCCAAAGAGCCGCCACGGGCGAGGCCCATTTTACGAAGTTGATCCGCTTCATGTAGGAAGCCAAATGTACGGGCTCGGCTAACTTCTTGTTTGTAGCGATCCGCGCGCACTTCCATGTATAGTTCTTGATGGCCGATAGCTTTGCTTTCAAAGTCGATCTCAAAGCTGACGGAGAAGCATTCGTTAGGGCTAAGAGTACCAGCGCGATTGCCTTCTTCGTCGCAAACTTCTTTAAGAATGCGAATGGCGCGTTTAGGGGCGTTCTGTTCTACGATACCTGCACATTCGATCAGGAATACAAACGGAGAAGAGCTGCCATCCATCACCGGAACTTCACAGGCATTGATGTCAATATAGCAATTGTCGATCCCAAAACCTGCCAGAGCAGACATAAGATGTTCGATTGTTCCGATTTTCACATCGTCTTTGACAAGTGTCGTGCAAAGTGGGGATTCGATTGCATATTCCCATGTTGCTGGGATGATAGCGCCTTTTCCTGCAACATCAGTCCGACGGAACACAATACCTGCTCCAGGCTCGGCAGGGTGAAGTGTCATGATGACATTGTCGCCAGAGTGCAAGCCAACTCCAGAGCAATTAATTGGGCTCTTGAGAGTTTTTTGTTTCTGTACACGATTGGCAGCAATATTGGTTTTCATGAGTACGCTTCGTTTGTTAGTTAATCCCCCCGGAGACAACGGAGCTGTCTATCCGATAAAATGCAACAAGGGAACGATAGCTCGTCCCCTTGTCTCTAACAAATCACTGTTTGTTTCAATATGTTACGATATGTAACGTACTCTGTAATATTTGGTTTAGTTCGCTTGGCGCCGCAGAAAAGCTGGGATATCGAGCAAGTCTTCATCGCTAGAAGCTGACTGAATTCGGTCGTTCGGGTCCAGGCCCGTTAACCGAGGTTGTTGGCTGTTACCAGAAACTGGCGAATCGGCTGGCTTTGGTGCAGCACTGGCAGCGGGCGTTGCAACGGTGGAGCCCAGTTGTAAATCATCAAGCTCTTCTGCTTGTGTCGCAGCTTGAAGCGCCCGAGCAGCCCCCCCAGTGATACGACCAAAAAGTCCACGACCCTTTTTAGAAGTGTCTTCGTGTCTGTCGGTGCCGTTTGCTAACGCCGCAGCAGCGAATGGATCTGCTTTTTGAGGCGCAGGCTGTGGCGCTGCTGGCTTTTGGTTGGAAACTGTTGCTGGTGTAGGAGCAACGAAACTATCATTTCTAATCTCGGCCTGTGGTGCTGAAGCCATTATTTGTTGGCCGTCAGCATCGCTCCGGGTAATTGCGGACTCAATACTGGTTTGTGATGGTCCGGTTTCTATAATTGGTTGAGAAGAAGGTGCTGCACTTGCTGCTGGTGCAAGAGGAGTGGGGGCTGCTGCAGGTGACTGTGGTGGTACGGATACGGTTGCTTGTTGTGTAGCGACCACTTGTTCCTGCTGAGCTTCAACCTGTTCCGGTGTAACGTTTAGAGGAGCAGGCGGTGTTTGAAACTCTTTAACTTGAGCGGGGCGGATATTTTTCATGGATTCAGCGTCAATCCCTGTTGCAACAACAGAAACGCGCATCGTGCCTTCCATGCTCGGATCATAAGTAGAGCCAAAGATGATGTTGGCTTCTGGATCTACTTCATCACGGATGCGATTAGCAGCTTCATCCACTTCAAAGAGAGTAAGGTCTGGGCCGCCAGTAATGTTAATCAATACCCCGCGAGCACCTTTCATAGATACTTCATCAAGCAGAGGATTAGAAATCGCGGCTTCAGCGGCGTCCATAGCACGGGTTTCGCCTTCTGCTTCACCTGTACCCATCATGGCTTTTCCCATTTCCGTCATCACGGCGCGGATATCAGCAAAATCGAGATTGATGAGACCTGGCATAACCATAAGGTCTGTAACGCCACTCACACCGGAACGAAGCACATCATCCGCCATTTTAAAGGCATCGGCGAATGTCGTTTTCTCGTTCGCAATTCTGAAAAGGTTTTGATTTGGAATGATAATCAGCGTGTCGACGTATTGAGCGAGCTCTTCAATTCCCTTCTCGGCGAGGCGCATCCGATGAACGCCTTCGAAATGGAAAGGTTTTGTGATAACGCCGACAGTCAAGATACCAGCATCACGCGCGGACTTGGCAATGACTGGCGCAGCACCTGTTCCGGTGCCTCCGCCCATACCAGCGGTGATGAAGACCATGTTGGAGCCTTCGAGGTGTCCAAGGATCTCATCCATGGCTTCTTCGGCGGCTGCTTTGCCAATATCAGGTCGAGAACCAGCACCTAGGCCTTGTGTGATATTACGGCCGAGTTGAATTGTTCGATCACAAGAGGATTGAGCAATCGCCTGAGCATCGGTATTGGCAATAAGGAACTCAACACCCTCCAAATTGCTCTGGATCATATTGTTGACAGCATTACCGCCTGCACCACCGACACCAATGACGGTGATCTGGGGGGTCAGTTCGGATTCAACTGGGGGTACATCTAAATTTAAAGCCATTACTAACCTCCGCTGGGCGCCGACTCGGCGAACTCGTTTGTCAAGTTGTACTATAAAGTTGTGGAATCAGTCGAGCTAATTCCTAACTTTTTGTTAAAAATTTTCACGAAACCATCTTCCGAATTTATTTACGAAGTTCTGAGGATGAGTCTCCTCGGGTGTTTTTTCGCTTTGAACTTCATTATGAGCGATGGTTGCGTAGGTTAGCAGACCAGTACAAGTGGAGAAACTAGGCCCTCCGGTGGCATCTGCTAACCCGGAAACGCGTATAGGTCTCCCTATGCGTACTTGCTTATCTAATATCAAACTCGCCAGATCAGGTAAGCCGGGCAGTTGGCTGGCGCCGCCTGTCAAAACAACACGCCTACCGCCAACTTTATCGAAGCCACTCATTTCCAATCTCGAGCGTACGATTTCAAAAGTTTCTTCTAGTCTTGGCTGTATGATGCCAACAAGAAGAGAGCGAGGCACCTGTTGAGGTTGACTACCTGCGGCTTCTCCAACCTGGGGGACATCAATCATTTCGCGTTCATCTGTGACTGTCGCGACGGCATGCCCGTATAGGGTCTTCATGCGTTCAGCCTCGGCGACAGGTGTCGATAGGCCACGTGCAATATCATTGGTAACGTGATGCCCGCCAACCGGAATTACGTCACAAAAAACCAGTTTTCCTTCACTGAAGACGGCAATGGATGTTGTTGTTCCACCCATATCGACAAGTGTAACACCGAGTTCCATCTCATCATCAACCAAACATGATAACCCGGAAGCATAGGGAGAAAGTACGAAACTCATTGGCTGTAGATGACAGCGTTTGATGCAGGTTGTCAGGTTTCGTATCGAATTTGCCGCCGCGGTAATAAGATGCATGGTTACGCCGAGCATTTCGCCGTGCATGCCGCGAGGATCTTTAATGCCACGATTACCATCAAGCGTGAAACCTGTAGGCAAGGAGTGTATCAACTGGCGACCCTGTTCCGGGTCACCCTTCGGGCCTTGTACCTGGCTGGCGTGTTCAAGGGCTTGTTTGAGGTCTGTATCCGTGACCTCATGGCCATTAATTGCAATTTCTAAATTGATATTATGTGATGACGGAGCCCCGCCTGATAGATTGACTAAAAGAGAATTGACGGTTTCACCAGCCATCTGTTCTGCAGCATGGACTGCATTTAAGATCGAATCTTCGAGCGCTTCCATATCAACGATATTTCCGCTTTTCATTCCATGACTGGCTTGTTGGCCTATACCTATAACTTTGGGCGGGTTGTCGCCATCCATCTGTGCAATAAAACAACAGACTTTACTGCTGCCGACATCGATAGCCGCAACAGTTCCATGTTTGATTACACTTGGGTTCCGCTTCATGACTTGCGGCATCCTTTCGCATAAGAAAGGTCGCATTCGTGTGTCAGGTTGAGTTGAACCATCAACATCAGGTCTTTTTCCCTTTTGTAGTAATTTTTCTGTCTTTTGCCGAGCCACCTGAGGTTCTGACAATCAAGCGATCACGAGACCGTAAGTCTACGAGTACAACATCTCGTTCCAAGACACCTTCTTCACGTTCTATACGCGCAAAGAAAGACCATGCATCTGTTGGATCTTCTTCCGGGAGTTGGACATCTACGCCGTTATTCAGTCGGATGTTCCAGCGGCGTCCGCTAACTCTCACGGCTGCTTTTACCTGTGTTCCCAAATCGGGCTCACTCGCAATCAATGAAAGAATTTCCTTGGCATGATCAGGTGCATCAGGGCCAACGATTAAGGGAAGGGAAGAGAATTTTGCAGCCTTTGCAGTCGGGATGACTTCACCACTTTGATCAATGACATGTAAGACGCCTTCTTGTTGCCAAAGTGCAAGTGGCTGGCGTTCAGTCAGTTGTACGTAAATCACGTTGGGGAGCCGTCTCTCTACGATGGCTTGCTTGACCCATGGTAGCAGTTCGATTTTAGCCTTTGCCTCACTTGGGGAAAAAGACAGTATCGGCGTGCCTCTTTCAACATCAAGCTTGTTGAGAATTGCTTTTGCGTTGGTGCGTTTACGACCTTCGACGAGAACATCTTCTACGGATAGGCCTGCATCGGCCGTCATGCCGTGAAAATTGTCCACGGCCAGGCTGATTTTTCCAGGGATCCATCCGTTGGTCCAAAGGACGGTTGTCAACCCAACAACAGCAATCAGCGATCCTACCGCCGTGCATAGAAAGACCCGACGCCAGTTTGTATCTCCAAAGGGGAGCTTACTACGTTTTTGACTGCGTTTACGCCGACGTTTGGTTTTAACGGTAGTTTTGCTCATTACCCCTCCTTGATCCGGAGGGCGTCTTCCACCATCCAGGCACAGAGTTCAGAGAAAGAAATGCCGATGTGTTTCGCCTGTTCAGGAACCAGACTGAGGTCTGTCATGCCTGGTTGTGTGTTGGTTTCTAAATAGTAGAGCCCGCCATCCCCATCGGCTGTGTCGTCATAGCGGAAATCACTACGGCTTACGCCTTGGCACCCAAGAACCTGATGCGATTTCAAAGCGGCATCTAAGGCTTCTTGGTAGATCTCTGCAGGGATCTGGGCGGGGATAATGTGGTCTGTTTTGCCGTCTGTATATTTGGCTTCGTAATCATAGAAGCCTTGTTTAGGGGATAACTCCGTCACTGCAAGTGCGCGATCGCCCATAACGGCAACGGTTAATTCCCGACCCGGTATGTAACGCTCAACCATGATTTCGCCTTCGAAACCCAATTCTTCACGACTTGTCGCTATATGATTGTCGCCTTCAAACACGATATGAACTCCAACCGAGGAACCCTCGCTTAGAGGCTTAATAACGTAAGGACGAGGCAGTGGATCGCCCATGGCAAGATCGGAAGCGAGGATGCTTTTGCTTTCAGGAACCCTGACGCCAACTTGTTCTACAAGTGCCTTGGCACGTTCTTTGTGCATAGCAAGTGCAGAGCTCAATACATGAGAATGGGTGTAGGGCAGTTCCAATAGTTCCAGCAAACCTTGTACACATCCATCTTCTCCCCACTGGCCGTGAAGGGCATTGAAGACAACAGAAGGCTTTGCTTCTTGGAGTTGGGAGATGAGAGAGGGAATGTCTCTGGTAACATCTATCTCTGTGACGTTATAACCTGCATCACGTAACGCCATGGCAGAGGCAGTTCCACTGGCAAGGGATACCTCCCGCTCAGCTGAAAATCCACCTTTGAGCAATGCGACATTACAGGTCATAAACTTTTATTCCTTATTGTGTTTTCTGGAGGCATGGCATCACCGATGCGTTTGATTTCCCAGTGAAGCTCTATTCCTGCCGTGTTTTTGACGCGATGACGTACTTCTTCACCAAGGCTCTCGAGATCAAAAGCGGATGCTTTATCGTTGTTGATCAGGAAATTGCAGTGCTGCTCTGAAACTTGAGCATCACCGATCCGCAACCCGCGACAACCCGCTTTGTCTATAAGTTGCCAGGCCTTATTTCCCTCTGGATTTTTAAAAGTACTTCCACCCGTTCTGGATTTGATCGGCTGTGTACTGCCGCGTGCGTCCTGAATGTCTTTCATACGCGCGGCAATTTCGTCCTCATCCCCAGGCACCCCTTGGAAGCAGGCGTTTAAAAAGATCCAGCTGTTGTCGAGGTTACAATGACGATAGGTATATCCAAGTTGATCCGGGGTGAGGCGATGAACATTACCATCGGGATCCATCGCTTCGGCCCAGAGAAGTATATCCTTGGTTTCACGCCCATAGGCGCCTGCATTCATACGCAAAGCCCCGCCGATTGTACCTGGGACGCCACAGAGGAATTCGAGGCCCGTTAAACTGGCTTTCAATGCGGTCTTTGCGACTTTCACATCAAGAGTTGCTGCTCCCGCAATAATTTGTGAGCCGTCGATTTCGACCTTTGAGAAAGCTGGCCCAAGTCTAATTACAACGCCTGCGACCCCGCCATCGCGTACAAGAAGATTAGATCCGACCCCAATAACAATGACGGGGATTTCAGCGGGCTTGTTTTTTATAAAGCTTACGAGATCATCCTGATCTGCCGGAGTAAATAGTACGTCCGCAGGTCCACCAACACGAAACCATGTGATCTTGGCAAGGCGTGCATCAGCCTTGTAGCTGCCTTTAACTTTTGGCAGGCGATGTATTAGATGGTTCTCAGGTAGGGTGATCTCTGTCATGGTTTTACGACTTTGCGGCCTCCGTTGTTTTTAAAAGAGACTGAAGTTGTTGTGGTAGGTCATGTGCCCAGGCTGAAATACTACCCGCACCCAGGCAAACAACGACATCGCCAGGTAAGGCTGCCTCAGCGATAATACCTGCGAGTTCATCTGGATGGGGCAGGGCAATTGCATTGCGGTGCCCGCGTGTTAATAATCCTTTGACGAGGCTGTCGCGATCTGCGCCTTCAATAGGATCTTCTCCGGCGGTGTAAACATCTGAAACGATAACTTGGTCAGCATCGTTGAAGCAGGAGCAAAAGCCTTCGAAATGATCCGACAGTCGAGAATATCGATGCGGTTGAACAACGGCGATGACCCGTGATTCTTCATCAACGGCTTGGCGGGCGGCTTGAAGAACGGCTGCGATCTCAACAGGGTGATGGCCGTAGTCATCTATAATTGTGATCCCATTAACTTCCCCGGTTTTGGTGAAGCGTCGTTTCACACCCTTGAAGTCCGCTAACGAAGAGCGAATTTCTTCATCGCTCATGCCCAGTTCACTTGAAACTGAAATCGCGGCAAGGGCATTAAGGATATTGTGATTGCCAAGCATGGGAAGGCGACAGTCCGTAATGGTCCGGCTTTCTTCCTCATTTCTTTTGGAGATCACGACATCAAAAACATTACCCGTGATTTCCGTGCGGACGTTCACGGCCCTGAATTTTGCTTGCGGGCTAAAACCATAAGTGACGATACGACGATCTTCAATCCGGCCAATAAGGGATTGAACCACGGGGTGGTCAATGCAAAGAACTGAGAAGCCATAGAAGGGAATGTTGGTTACAAAAGTAGCAAACGCATCATGTAACGCTTCTATAGAACCGTAAAATTCCATGTGTTCTGGATCTATATTGGTGATCACAGAAACAGTCGCTGGTAATTTGATGAAGGTACCGTCGCTTTCATCTGCTTCAACGACCATCCAGTCGCCATCGCCAAGTCGGGCGTTGGTTCCATAGGCATTGATAATCCCGCCATTGATAACGGTTGGATCAAATTTTCCGCCGTCCAACAGAGCCGCGATCATAGATGTCGTGGTTGTCTTGCCGTGGGTTCCGCCAACAGCAACACAGGATTTGAAACGCATGAGTTCTGCCAGCATTTCTGCGCGGCGAACAATCGGGGTTAATCTATTGCGTGCTTCTTCTATTTCTGGATTGTCGAGTTTGATCGCAGATGAAACGACGACGACCCTCGCATCTTGTACATTTTCCGCTTTGTGGCCGATCATAATGTTGATGCCCATGTCGCGAAGTCTAAGAACGTTGGCAGATTCAGCGATATCACTTCCTTGAATCTGGTATCCCAGATTATGAAGGATCTCTGCTATTCCACTCATACCAATGCCGCCGATACCGACAAAGTGTAGTGGACCTATATCAAGTGGCATGCCTTTCATGCTGCCGCACCCGTTGAAACGTTCTCGTTTGTTGATGGTTCGTCTCCATTATTTGCTTGGGTTCCACAAATGACATCAGCCAAATTGCTTGCGGCGCCGATTATGGCATGCTCGCTTGCGCAAGATGCAGCTCTTTGCAAAATTTGTGTGTGTGAAAAAAGGGAAATCAGTCTTTCTGCTAAACTACTAGCATCAAGGCATGCTTGGGTCATTAACCATCCAGCACCGGCGTCGGTAAAGTCGCGGGCATTATCGGTTTGATGATCATCGGTTGCATGGGGGTAGGGGACCAAAATTGCCGGCCGACCCGCAGCAGCTAATTCGGTAATGGTTGAGGCGCCTGATCTGCAAATGGCGATATGGGCCTGAGCCAATCGCTCTGGCATGTCATCAAAGAAAGGCTTTAAATCTGCTTTGATACCGTTTGATCGGTAAGTTTGTGCAATGTCCTCAGAGCCATCGCCCCGAACTTGCTGACTGACATGAAGGCGCTTTCGCATCTCATCAGGGATCAGTGCCAGCGCATCTGGGATTATGGTATTGAAAACAGAAGCTCCCTGACTGCCACCAGTTACGAGAATGTGGAAACGGCCACTTTCTTTCGGTGTGCTGTAAGGAAACTCTCTCAGGACCATTATCGCTGGCCGTACGGGATTTCCTGTGAGGGTAATTTTTGATTCCTGGCCAGCTGGAACATGACTCACCTTGCGAAAGGAGGTGCAAATGTTTCGCGCTTTTCCTGCAAGAAGTCGATTTGCACGTCCGAGTACCGCGTTTTGCTCGTGGAGATATAGCGGGATACCGAGCTGGCTTCCTGCCAGACCTGCGGGAACAGAAGCATACCCGCCAAAGGCAACGATGGCCTCAGCATTTATAGATCGTAGTAATTTTCTAGCCTGAAAAGTTCCGATAACCAGCTTGCACAGGCTCATGGCTTTACGAACAAGGCCGCTACCCGCAATACCGCCAGCAGATACCCGGTGAACTGTTACGTCTTGTAGATCCTTGCCAAAACCTTGGCCCCTTGCGTCTGTCACGAGGCTTACTTTATGGCCACGGCTGAGAAGCTCTTCAGCCAAAGCTCGAGCTGGGAACATATGCCCACCTGTACCACCAGCCGTCAGAACAATATGCATTTTCTTTTCAATCATACTTCTAGCCCTCCATGTGGTCGTCTTCGGGTGAGGGCCAGAACCATACCCATACCAATTGAAAGTGCTATAAGTGAAGACCCACCGTAACTGATGAAGGGGAGAGTCATGCCTTTTGTTGGGATTAGGTGAATAGCTGAAGCCATATTGATGATCGCTTGCAAGCCGAATTGGGTTAGAAGACCTGTGCAGGCTAGCAGTACAAAAAGATTGTTCTCTTGAAGTAAGCGACTAAAGCCTCTCAATACGACAAAGGCAAAGAGAGAAACAATAATGAGGCAAGCAATCAATCCAAGTTCTTCACCAGCCACTGAGAATATAAAGTCAGAGTGAGCATCTGGTAACTGGGACTTTACGGTTCCTTCTCCAGGTCCTTGCCCGAGCAGGCCTCCATTTTTGAAGGCTTCCATGGATCGATTGACTTGGTATCTGCTTCCCGCAGCGGGATCTAAGAAGCCATCAATACGCGCTGTTACATGGGGAAGCGTAAAGTATGCAGCAATTAAACCAACAGCGGCAAGAAAGATAAATACACCCACTAGCATCATCGATAAGCCAGCAAGGAATAGCTGTACTCCACCGATTGCCGTTATGACTACCGTCTGGCCAAGATCGGGTTGCATTAGTAGAAGACTGATAACGACCAGCCATATGCCTATGGCAATCCAAGTTCCCGGAATTCCTTCATCCGTTTTACCGCTGGCAAGCATCCAGGCAATGGTTACAGCAAAGAAAGGTTTAACGAACTCTGAGGGTTGAAGGGAAAAACCAAGTAGGTTGATCCAGCGTGTTGCCCCTTTGATTTCAACGCCAAAAATCAATGTTGCAAGCAACAACAAAAGCGTTATGACCATCCCCAACACTGCAAACCGGCGAATTTTTTTCACGGGTAACAGCGAAATCCCAATCATGAATGATGCCGCGGCGGGCAAAAGCAGGAAGTGACGTTTTGCAAGTTGGAAAGTGCCGACGCCAATTCTATCCGCAGCAGCAGGAGAGGCCGCGAGAACCAATAAGGCGCCAAATCCCATAAGGGCGAGAAGAGCCGCAAGGTTCCAACGATCCACGGTCCACCACCAACGGCCAACAACTGAAGTATCCATGCGTGAGAAGGTGCTCATAATGCGATGCTCCCTTCTTGATTGCTGGTATTCGAAGGGGCGGCTATCTCTTTAACGCACTGCTTAAAGTGATCACCACGAAGCTCAAAACTTCGGTATTGATCCCACGAGGCGCAGGCTGGAGAAAGCAAGATAACGGCATCTTGGTGCCCATCTTGGGCCGCATCATTGGCTGCTTTTTTTACTGCACGATCCAGTGTTTCGCAAAGCTCATGGGGTACGTGACTGCTGAGTTGAACCGAAAATTCCTTAGCACTATCACCAATTAAATAGGCGCGGCGGATCCGACTGAAGTAGGGGCTCAAATTTTCGATCCCGCCTTCTTTGGCAAGGCCACCAGCAATCCAGTAAATGTTGTCATAACTACCTAGCGCACGCGCTGCAGCATCTGCGTTGGTTGCTTTGGAATCGTTAATGTATCGAATGCCATCATTAACAGTGACGAGTTCCTGGCGATGAGCAAGTCCGGGGAATGACTTCATCCCCGATATGATTTCTTCACTGGTTAGGCCGATAGAGCGACAGGAGGCAAAGGCTGCAGCGGCGTTCTGATGGTTGTGCGCGCCAGGTAGACGTTCGATTTTATTTAAATCAGCGATATCCGTGGTGGAGGAAAAGCAATCATCAATTAGTTGGCCTTCGACCGCAAAAACACCTTCTGCCAGCCGGGTTTGACCTGAAATTGGGATGGTTTTGATGCGGCCAGTTGTATTGATTTGATCGAAAACATTGCGGCTGTCTTCGTCGTCCATGCCAATGATGGCGGTTTGTGATTTACCCTGCCTGTCGAAAATATGTTTCTTGGCTTTGATATAGCCTCGCATATCTCCATGCCGATCCAAATGATCGGGGCTGATATTCATAAATAGCGAAATATCAAAAACGAGCTGCCCGAGAAGGTCGAGTTGGTAAGAAGACATCTCCAGCACGTAGATCCCTTTGCTATCAAGGACCGGGAGCTCAAGGGCGGGCGTGCCCAGATTTCCACCGACCGCAACATTTCTTCCGGCAGTTTCGAGGATGTGTGCGATTAGACTGGTGGTGGTCGATTTGCCATTGGTACCGGTTATGCCCACAAACGTAGCCGTCGGACAGGCACGATATAATAACTCGACCTCACATATGACCTCGATATTTGCTGCTTTTGCTGCGGCTGCGACAGGGTGAGGTTTCGGATGGGTCAATGGGATGCCAGGTGACATGACCAGACTATGTACCCTTTCCCATTCACACTCATTTAGATTGATGATCTTAAGGCCTGCATCGGCTGCTTTTTCACGACCCTGTGGATTGTCGTCCCAAGCCCATACTTCGGCACCTGATTGAGCGAGCGCACAAGCCGCAGTAAGACCAGAGCGGCCTAAGCCCAATACGGCAAAGACCTTCTTATCTTGTGTGCTGATGTATGCGCTCAGATCAATCATAATTCCTTATCTCAGTTTGAGAGTTGCAAGCCCAATAAGAGCCAAAATCATAGAGATAATCCAAAACCGGATGACGACTGTCGGTTCCGCCCAACCCTTTTTCTCGAAGTGATGATGAAGAGGGGCCATCCGGAACACACGTTTGCCAGTGGTCTTGAATGAGACAACCTGAACAATGACGGATACGGTCTCCAGAACAAAAAGGCCGCCAATAATAGACAGGACAATTTCATGTTTGGTGATAACTGCGATTGCGCCCAATGCGCCACCCAGACTTAAAGAACCTGTATCGCCCATAAATACCATTGCTGGCGGGGCGTTAAACCAAAGAAATCCGAGACAAGCACCGACCAATGCCCCACAGAAAACGGTTAACTCACCAGTTCCTGCGACATATGATATCTGAAGGTACTCAGCAAAAATTGTGTTGCCCACAAGGTAGGTAATCAGTCCAAAACAAGCACCTGCAATCATCACTGGAACGGTCGCAAGACCGTCCAGGCCATCTGTTAAATTTACAGAATTGGAGGCCCCAACCATTACAAATACAGAGAAGGGAATGTAAAAAAGCCCTAGGTTGATCATCAGATCTTTGAAAAAGGGTATGGCTAAATGAGTGCTCATCTCGTTTGGACTTGCGGCCATAATGCCCCAGGTTGCCAGTACTGATATCAAAACTTGTGTAAACAGTTTTGCTTTTCCAGGAAGGCCTTTTGTATTTCTTTTTGTGAGTTTTAAATAATCATCGCCAAAGCCAATAAGGCCAAAACCGATGGTTACAAACAAGGTGATCCATATAAATGGATTGTGCAGGTCAGCCCAAAGAAGGGTTGAAACTGACAAGGCAAGCAATATCAAAGCGCCCCCCATTGTTGGGGTTCCCTTTTTTGTCAAAAGGTGGCTTTCAGGTCCATCATCCCGGATGGGCTGGCCTTCGCCTTGCTTATTTTTGAGCATGCGAATGATGCGGGGGCCGAAAATAAATGAAATCAATAGGGCGGTTAATACTGCGCCACCACTCCTGAAAGTGATATACTTGAAGACGTTGAAGATTGAATAGTCATCTGCAAGGGGAAAGAAAATTTCGAACAGCATTATACTTGCCCTCCGCTATTTTTTGCAGAAAGAGCTTTCAAACTATCTATAATCACGGACATCCGACTTCCCAATGAGCCTTTAACTGAGATCACATCATCAGCCTGCACGATATCAGTAATGATGGCGGCTAATTCTTGTGAATTTTCTTTGTGAACACCACGCATTTCAGGTGGCAGGGCTTCGTGTAGGGCTTCCATGTGTGGACCGCAAGTAAATACGAGATCGATGCCGGAGTCATTTATAGAACCTGCGAGATCGGAATGCATTTTTTTTGATTTACGCCCGAGTTCTAACATGTCGCCGAGCACCGCAATTCGACGTCCAAAATTATTGGGTGTAGCATTTGCTAAGACATTAATTGATGCGCGTACAGAAACAGGGCTTGCATTATAGCTGTCGTCGATCAGCTCGAAACTTTCACCCTTCTCTAAGGCAAGTAGAGTTTTTTCTCCGCGACCAGCCAAGCCATGTAGTGTGCTCAAATCCGCGGCAGCTTTTGTAACATCGGCACCGACGGCTTTGATTGCGGCAAGAGCGGCCAAACTGTTCAGTATCCAATGAAATCCAGGATTTGAAATATTGTATTCTATAACTTCTCCACAGATATTTGCTTGTACCCGACTATATTCTGCAAAGAGTTCATAGCCGATAAGTCTTGCATCTGCCTGCGGGTGTTCTCCAAATCCTACGATGTTTTGTACGCCGTTCTCTCTTGCGCTTTCAGCCATCAAATCGAACAGCGGGTGGTCTTTGTTCAGAACGGCGACACCCTCGCTGTTCATAGCTTCAAAAATTTCGCACTTTGCTTTGGCGATTTCTTCTATGGATTTAAAAAACTCAAAATGAACGGCTTCAATGGTGCTAATGATAGCAACATCCGGGCGAACCAGCTTAGCTAATTCTCTGATTTCGCCAGGGCTGTTCATGCCCATTTCATTAACTGCGTACACGGCATCGCGTGGCATGCGCGCCAAGCTGAGGGGGACGCCCCAATGGTTATTTAAACTAGCGGCACTTGCGGCCGTTACATCTTGGCGACTTAAACAATGGCGTAGAATTTCTTTGATGCTGGTTTTGCCTACAGAGCCAGTTACGCCAATGAACTTCGCAGTACTATTCGCACGTGCGCAAGCCCCAAGCCTATTTAAAGCGCCAAGGGTGTCGTCGACAATAAGGAGGCTCGCGTCATCCCCTAGTCTTTCTGGGCGACGTTGTACAACGGCAACTGAAGCACCCTTTTCAAAAGCATCGGCTACATAATCGTGGCCGTCAAAGTTAGGTCCTTGTAAAGCGAAGAACAAGTCTCCTTCTTCGAGGTTCCTTGTATTGAGGGATAGGCCCATTGCTTGCCAATCACAGGTATTTTCCCCCCCTGTGGCATCGGCTGCTTCTTGGGCTGTCCAAAGAACCTCACGCGCCATTCGTTACTCCTGTTCCATTCGTTAATTCTGCCCCATTATTTATCTCAATCAGGGTCGCGGCAATTGCCTCACGGGCTACGTCACGATCATCAAATGGAAGTACTTTGTCACCGATAATTTGGCCGCTTTCGTGACCCTTTCCGGCAATAATAAGGAGATCTCCGTCATTGAGGTCCGAAACTGCCTTAAATATGGCTTTGCGGCGGTCGTCAACTTCGATTGCATTGGGGGCAGACGCCATTGTCTGAGCGCGGATGCTAGCGGGATCTTCCGAGCGCGGGTTATCATCTGTGATATAAGCACGATCCGCCAGTTGATCAGCAATACCCCCCATGAGAGGGCGTTTTCCTGGATCGCGATCCCCGCCGCAACCGACAACAATAGAAAGTTGTTTCTTGGTGTGCGGTCTCAGGGCATTGATGATTGCTTCAACGGCATCGGGGGTATGGGCAAAATCAACATATACCGTTCCGCCTTTTGCCGATTGGCCAATTTTTTCAGCTCTCCCAGGAACGCCTGTTAGATCAGGGAGTGTCTCAATTACCGCGTTGAGTTCTGCGCCGCACGCGAGAGCAAGTCCGACAGATGCCATAATATTCGAGGCCTGGAAACTACCTGTGAGGAGGAGTTTTAAATCCACGATTTTACCATAGAGCGAGAGTTTCAGCTCTTGGCCATCAGTTGTGGGGCGTTGCTCAAGAACTTGTAGGTCAGAGGGTGTGTGACCGTAACTGATAATTTTCAGTTTTCTACGATCACAGATTTCTTTAATCTGTTGGAACTCAGGCATGTCTGCATTGATAACCGCAGTGCCGCCTTCAGGCATAAGGTTATCGAATAAACGAAGCTTTGCCTGAAGATAACTGTCCATATCTTTGTGGTAGTCGAGGTGGTCTTGAGACAAATTTGTAAAGGCTGCAGCTTTTAGGTTAAGGCCATCTAAGCGATATTGATCTAGCCCGTGACTTGAGGCTTCAAGTGCAAGGTGGCTAAAACTCAGTTCACTTAGGTTTTTCAAGCAAGCGAAGAGGTCGATACTATCCGGTGTTGTCAGGGCTGCTGGCGCATTTGGCTGGGGTGGATATAGGCCAAGAGTTCCCAAGCTGGCAGCTTTATAGCCTAATATTTCCCAAATTTGCCGAGTGAAGGTTGCGACGGAGGTTTTGCCGTTGGTACCCGTGATGGCAACCAGGTTCTCTGGTTGTTGAGCGCTAAAGGCTGCGGCAATAAGAGCTATCGCCCGTCGCGGATTATGGCTTCTGATGATGGTTACTTGTTGCGTAAAGGCTGTTACGTCTTTGTCTGCAGGAACTAAAAGGACGGTAGCGCCGGATTTTAAGGCTTGTGGGATAAAATCACAACCATCCAGACCACTGTCGTTTGATGGGGGGAGGGCTGCAAAAAGGTAGCCTGCTTTTACTTTGCGGCTATCTAGGGACAGGCCTACTATTTCCCTGTTGTCATCACTTCCAATGGGGCGACAGTCTTCTGGTAACTGTGACAGTAAATCATCTAGCCGCAATCTTACGTCCTTCCATGCGGGCCTTTGCTTTTTTCAAAAGTGTATTTCCACCTATATCCGCGTCTTCAACATGTACGGGCTCAATCCCAAGTAAGGGGGCCATACGCTCGACAACGCGTTTGACAACAGGGGCTGCAACCCAGCCACCCGTAGCAAATCCATATGTTCTTTTAGTGCCTTTAGGCTCATCCACCATCACGTAAACCACATAACGGGGATTGTTCATCGGAAAGGCCGCAACAAAGGATGAGACACGTGAATTTTTCACATACCGTCCACCTTTTAATTTGTCAGCAGTACCTGTCTTTCCTCCGACGAGATAACCCTTAGCATTAGCGTTTCTACCTGATCCGTGCAAAACAACAAGTCTCATTAGATCCCGCATATAAGCGGAAGTTTTTTCGCTGAGAATACGGCGTCCTTCAGGCATGTCTGAGGCGGGGCGCTTTATGAATGTGGCAGGTTTTAATTTACCTCCATTAACAACGCTTGAGATAGCCGAGCTAAGTTGGAGAGGGCTAACTGCAATGCCATGACCATAAGAGATAGTCATAGTGTTAATTTCTCGCCAAGGAGAGGGTACAAGTGGGGTTCCAACTTCACTCACTTCTACCGACGCTGGGCGCAGTAAACCAAAGTTGGACAGATACTTTCTTTGACCTTCGGTTCCAACTTCCATTGCCATCTGCACAGTGCCGATATTACTAGAGTAAATCAAGATTTCAGGAACGGATAACCAGCGCTTTAAGGGCTTATAATCATTGATGGTATACCTAGAAACCCGAATGGGCTTACTGACATCATATCCATCATAAACAGAGGCAACCCCTTCATCCAAAGCCATTGCAGATGTGAGGAGTTTGAAGGTTGACCCCATTTCATAAATACCAAGGGTCGCACGGTTAAAGCGAGAGTCGTCAGAAGCTTCACCTGGGTTTCCAGGATCAAAATTTGGCAGTGAAACGGAAGAGATAATTTCACCTGAATTCACATCCATAACAATGCCCGCGGCACCAATGGCACTGAATTCTTTCATTGAACGGGACATTTCTTCGTTCAATATGTGTTGAATGCGAAGATCAATACTCAGCTCTACTGGCTCAGGCTTTTCCCTTAATGCTTTATCAAAGGACTGCTCAATGCCAGCGAGCCCTTTATTATCGACATTGGTGAACCCAATAAGGTGGGCACCGAGGTTGCCGTGAGGATAAAATCGTCTCTGTTCGGTTTCAAAATTTAAACCAGGAATGCCTAAGCTGTTAACAGCATATTGCTGACGGGGTGTTAGGTTCCGTTTGATCCAGATAAATCCGCGATCCGAAGTCAATTTTTTAAGAAGTCTGTCTTGTGAAATCTCAGGGAGGATATCGGCAAGAAGTCGCGCAGTTGATTCTGGATGAGGTACTTTGCGAGGTTCTGCATAGAGAGATGCTGTTGGTAATGTTGTCGCGAGAACAATACCGTTGCGATCAACAATATCAGCTCTTACGGTTTGAACTGGAGGTGCCTCATCAATGATTTGAGCTGTCTTGTTGTTGGTTTTTGGACCTTGCAGAAGGGTGAGGTCAACCAATCTAATGGAAATCACGACAAACGCGATGGCCATCAGAGTGCCGGCTACGATCAGACGTGTACGCCCGATCTCAAGGGCATTTCGGACGCGACCATCAAGAGTGATCACCGATTTAGGCGCTTTTGGGCTCCTTAAATTGGTTAGGCGACCTTGTTTTTTATCTTCGCGCCAATCGCTCATTGGGTTACCCCCACACTCGCGTTTGTCGCGGAACCAGGTAATTTAATATTGGTTCCATCCTCGAATAGCTCATCACGTTTGGGGATGTTCTGTACAGTAATGATTTGAGATGGATCCAGCGGTTTCAGATCAAGATACTGACTTGAAAGCCGAGCGAGACGTTCTGGACGATTGAGATAGCTCCATTCGGCTAGAAGGATGCGTATGGACTGTTTGTCTGATTTTATTTTATATTCAACAGATGCCAACTGGTCTTCAAGATCAGTGACCTCGTGCTTGACTTGGAAAAGAACTATGGCGCAAGCAGCACCGACAACAATCCATAAGGTAAGGACGAAATTCTTCATTGTTGCCCTCCCGTCTCATAGGGAGTGTCAGTTCTGATCGCAACACGAAGCTTGGCTGAACGGGATCGTGGGTTTTCACGGCACTCATTCTCAGTGGGAACGATTGCTTTTTTTGTCGGCAGCGAGAAGGGCTGTTTACGCAGAGCCGCGGGCTCAACCGTCGGAGAATGACGGGAGCCCTGCGGCATCCCCCCACTGCGTTCGCGTAAAAAGTTTTTAACGATCCGGTCTTCAAGTGAATGAAACGAAACGATAGCTAACCGCCCGCCTGGATTTAACAGTTTTTCAGCAGCGACTAATCCGCGTTCCAATTCACCCAACTCGTCATTTACATAAATGCGAAGGGCTTGGAATGAACGCGTTGCTGGGTGAATGGTTTTGCCATCTTTGCGGGGTTTGGTTCGAATAATTCGGCGAATGAGTTCTGAGAGTTGCAGCGTGGTCTCGAATGGTTTTTCAACTCTGTCAGTGACAATTGCGCGTGCAATTAGCCGAGATTTCTTTTCTTCACCGTATTTGTAAAGAATATCGGCGATCTCTTTTTCGCCATAGGTGTTGACCACATGTGATGCAGGTTGGCGTAAACTGGAATTTGGCCCATCCATGCGCATGTCCAGGGGGCCATCATTTTGAAATGAAAAGCCACGCTCTGCCTGATCGAGTTGCATGGAAGAAACACCGAGATCAAGGGTGATACCATCGACCTTGGTAATGCCAGCCTCTGCCAGCAAGCGTTCCATATCTCCGAAACATCCTGAAAGGGTGGTGATTTTACCTTGCTTTACCTCTGGAAGTTCCTTGGCGCTTTCATGTGCTGTCGGATCGCGGTCGATACCAAAAACTATACAATCGGCCTGTTGGGCAATGGCTCGGCTGTAACCGCCTGCGCCAAAAGTGCCGTCAACAAATACTTCACCGTCGTTCGGGGCTAGGGCAGCGATGATTTCTGGTAACATGACGGAATAATGACCGTCTTGCTGTGCATCTAAATTCCTCGGGGGTTCATTATCTGACGAGGTTTTATCGGTCGGTGCTAAGCATGGCTGTGCTAGCTGGAGAAGGCGATAGGTACTCATCATCCATTCTCTCCCTCACGGTTGCTGCGAGGAGAGGACCCATCTGCCAAAGAAATGGTGAGTTTCTTTGCTTTTGCACGGTCTCGAGCTTCTTTTTTCTTTTCTTCCAAGGATACGGGGTTCCAGACTTGGAAGATATCTCCTTTGCCAACAAAAGCAGCGCGATCGGTGATTTGGGCGTGTGCGATCAACGCGGGTGGTAAGAGAATGCGACCATCACCATCAAAGGACAACTGATGAGAATCTGCGAGAATTGCGGTTGCCAGATCATCGTGTTCATCAGAAAAGAGATCGAGGCTAGAGCTCATGCTGTCGTGGAGGCGGCGCATGAAATCCATACCTGCGGCCTCAAGGGCGTCAGCGCGATAAGAACGGAAAATAACAATGCCTTGGAAAGGTTGGTCAGATAACATTTGGCGAAAGGTAGCCGGAACCGAAACGCGGCCCTTCTTGTCTACCTTGTTTTCGAATGTACCTATAAAAAAGGTCACTTGAATCCGCCCCAAAATGAATTGACCACCATTGGTCTGCTAAGATCACACCCCTGCGATCTTGATCCGGCTTGTTCCCGATTTGGTCCAAAATGGGTAATTTTAGGTCACAAATGGGATTTTATGGGATAGCATGGGATCTGATGGGTGTCAATGGTTTGGCACGTTGTGATTGTATGGTTAAAACATAGTTAATTGCTTATTTTTCAAGGCATATTCAATGATGAATCATCTTGTTATTCAGGTCCTTAAACAACCTGAAGGGATGGAATTTTTTGAGCGTTTTTGAGCCAAAGAGTTGAATAGTATTGATAATTATTTCTATCGCAGGCGCATAGACTCGATCTTTGGAAAAGAAATGATTGTCTAAGAAAAATGTCAGACGGTCATAAGCCGGGTTTTGTCGCTTGCCGCAAAGCCGAAGCCTTTTGACAACGGAAGGCTATTCATCTGGGATGCCCATCGCTGGACACCTCTCGCAACTGACCCGGTCGACGATGCGGAAAAGCACCTGATCCCTCAAAACCGGAGTTTTGTGAATCTGCCGACCCTATTTAGTTTTGCTCCCGGTGGGGTTTACCATGCCGCTTCCATCTCTGGCCGCGCGGTGCGCTCTTACCACACCCTTTCACCCTTTCCCGCTTGTTGAAACCCTTACAGAGTTACAACCTACAGGTGGTTTGCTTTCTGTGGCACTTTCCCTAGGGTCGCCCCCGCCGGGCGTTACCCGGCACCGTATTCCCGTGGAGCCCGGACTTTCCTCCCTTTTCGGTTCAGGCGAACCTGCCAAAAAGAGCAGCCTGTCGGACCGTCTGACGGGGTACAGTTAGGTCGGATTGTTCTGGGCGTCAAGTTGGGAATGTAAATTGCTCAATATCTCGCAACATTGTTGGTCAATTAACCCATCCAGTTTGTGCGGACGAAAGTGACGTTGAAAGGCAATGATTGCAGCGACCGATGTGGGATGTTGCGGCGACGTAAGGTCTAGGGAGTATCCGTAATCAGATAGTTTTTGTAAAAAGGTACCCTTATGAACATCTCCTTGGTTTGGAGTTTCATCTGGGTAGAGACCAATGCCTGCGTTATGGAGGAGCTGCCAGTCAAACAGTTCACCAGGGTCTTCTTTACGTTCCGGGGCGACATCGGAATGGGCAAGAACTCTTTGGGCTGGAATTGGGTGCCGTTTTAAGATCTCTTTGCAAAGCTCCATTAACGCTCGGATCTGGAGTTTTGGGAAATCCCGATACCCCCATTCGTGGCCTGGATTAACGATTTCAATGCCAATGGAGCGACTGTTAATATCGTTTTCACCTTTCCAAGACGCCAAGCCAGCATGCCAGGCGCGGTTTTCTTCATCGACCATTTGAAAGACATGGCCATCTTCTTCTACCAGATAATGCGCACTGACTTGAGCTTGGGTATCGCAGAGGCGATCGAGTGCCTCTTGTCCAGTTTTCATCCCGGTGTAATGAAGCAGTAGTGTATCAATTTGTATATCCTCTGGCCGGATACCGAAATTGGGGGACTGGAATTCACGGTTGATTTGCATATCGTTCTTCCAGTTCCTTCAACATCAAGGTGTTTGCTGTGACTTCAGCGGACTCAGCGAGTAACCAACTTCTGAATTTCTTCAGGGCGGGTTTGTTGGCCTTATTCTTAGGGCATACAAGATGGTAGTGACCAACTAGGGAGGCGAATTCTGGAAAGGGCATGTGCAGTCGGCCAGACTTAAGATCGCCTTCAATCATTGAAATATCTCCCATGGCGATACCGAAACCACTCACTGCTGCTTGAAGTGCACTGTCTGTCGTATCAAAGGATTGACCAACGCTTGAGTTAACTTCTGTTGCGCCAGCCTCGGTACACCACTGGCCCCATTCCTGGCAGCCGCTTCCACAAAAAAGAAGTGTTAAGCGATTGAGGTCATTAGGCTTGTGCGGTTTTGGTAACTTGTTCAAAAGCTCAGGTGAACAAACGGGTGTCATCCATTCGTTGGTAATGATTGTATTGTGTAAACCAGGAGGCAAGTGATGGCTGTGCAAGATCCCTGCATCGTAATTCTCTTTGTCAAAATCAACGGTGTGCCAAGCGGTAGTTAGCCTCACATTTATATCCGGTTCCATCTCTTGGAACTTTGCCAGCCGGGGAATAAGCCATCTAACCGCGAATGAAGGCAGGACCTTGATCGTTAAATCCTGACTGTGGCCCGTAAGTTCTTCTGAGACACTTTGGATACGATCAAACACTTCACTGAGTACAGGTAATAATTTTTGTCCAGATTCTGTTAATTCCAAGCCGCGATGTCGTCGTTGGAATAATTGAATTTGATAGTGGTCTTCCAGAGTTTTTATCTGTCGGCTTATCGCTCCTTGGGTGACGTGCAGTTCATCCGCAGCTTCAGTGAAGCTGAGATGCCGGGCTGCGGCTTCAAAAGCTTTCAGGGCATTGAGAGGGGGAAGTTGTCGAAGCATTGTTCTTTCCATGAGAAAAACTCATTTAACTATGACAAATTCCAGTTTGAAGAACAAGAGGGAGAGGGGCTAACTATTGTTAATTAATGAGGATGTTTTCTAAAGTGTGTGTGAAAGATGTATAGCTATGAGAAAAATACATGCAAAATTAAGAATATTTTTCTCCAGTGTTTTTGCTGGAATGAATGACTTGTTTATCGCTCCTCAAAATGAGGTTTTAGAGCGTGATAATCTCGCGCGGCCAAATTTCTTCATCCCCAATTCGTCTGCTTTTGTACTAAGGTCGAATTGCGAGGACCTTTTCAGCGATCGCCATACAAGACGTCAAACCAGGAGATTCAATGCCGAAGAGATTTACCAATCCGGTAACTCCATGTGTGTCGTACCCTTGAATGACAAAATCAGAAGCCCCTTCACCGGGAGCCTGTAGTTTGGGGCGGATACCTGAGTAATCTGGGGTTAACGCTCCTTGTTCCAATGCAGGCCAGTAGCGTCGTATAGCTTCGTAAAAAGGGGCAGATCTGGCGGGGTCGACTTCATATTCGAGTTCTTTGGTCCACTCTACGTCCGGGCCAAAACGTACCTGCCCCTCTAAATCTAAAGTAACGTGGACCCCGAGGCCTGCTGCTTCAGGCAGGGGGTAGATCAGATGTTTGAAGGATGATTTACCACTTAAGCTGAAATAGTTACCCTTAGCGTAATGGAGTTGCGGGATAAGATCTTTGGGGAAACCGTTAATTTTTTGAGTAAATCCGGTTGCACCAAGACCTGCTGCGTTGATGACCGTCTTGGCGCAAAGCGTCATGGGGCTTTCTCCCCCAGTCTTAAGTACAATTCCGTTATCTGTAATTTCACCACCTAGCACAGGCGTATTGAGCGCAATCATGCCACCGTAATTTTCAAGATCACCCTGAAAAGCCAGAATTAGGCCATGGACGTCGATAATGCCTGTGGATGGTGAGAAAAGAGCCTTTGTTATGTTGAGGTCGGGCTCGCGTTCGTTGATTTCTTCTGTGGAGAGATAGGTGAGATCGTCAACACCATTGGCGTGAGCAAGCAACTTTATACGCTCTAACGCAGGTTCTTCATCTGTTGATGTTGCAACGATAAGCTTTCCGCATTTTCTGTGAGGGACGGCGTGGTCTTCACAATAGGGATAGAGGAGTTCTTTTCCCCTAAGGCACAGTTCGGCTTTTAAGCTTGCTGTGGGGTAATAGATACCAGCATGGATGACGCCACTATTCCGAGCGGAGATCTCTGTTCCCGGCATAGATTCTTTTTCGATAACAATGACTTCGCGCCCTGACTGAGCAAGAACTCTGGCACACGCCATGCCGACAACGCCTGCGCCAATGACGATACAATCAACCTGTTCCATATTACCGTTACCGATGCAGTTCCCTATTAGTGCTCGTCGTTTCCCTACTTTAAGCTCTCTTGTTTTTCTTCGAGCTCAAGCCAGCGTTCTTCTGCTGCGGCAAGATCATTATTAGCCTTTTCAAGCAGCTTCGTCGCAGTTTGGAACCTTTCAGGGTTCTTACTGTAAAGTTGTGGGTCAGCCATTTCAGCTTCGAGCTTTTGAGCCTCGCTGGTCAAACTTTCCATAAGTTTAGGGAGGGAATCTAACTCGCGTTGTTCTTTATAGCTCAGTTTTCCACCTGATTTTGAGGGTTTTGAGCGAAGCGCATTATCTTTTTTGGTAGGCTTGCTGGTACTTGAGTCTAGGACAGGTTGTCCGTCGGAATCAATGCCCAAGGCTTTTTGATTGCGATAATCACTATAACCCCCAGCATATTCGACTACGGTACCATCGCCCTCAACAGCATAGATAGCTGTCGCCAGACGATCGAGGAAGTCACGGTCGTGGCTCACAAGTAACAAGGTGCCATCGTATTCGTCCAAAACTTCGACCAGTAGATCCAGCGTGTCCATGTCGAGATCGTTAGTTGGCTCATCGAGGACCAGAAGGTTGCTTGCCTGGGCAAACATGCGGGCCAACAAAAGTCGATTTTTTTCACCCCCGGATAGGGTATAGATTGGCTGGCGAACCTGACCTTCGTCGAACAGAAAATCTTTTAGATAACTGACGACGTGTTTTTGCTGCCCCCGAACCATAATCGAATCACCACCGCCGGGTGACATGGTTTCCCATAGAGTACTGTTGGGGTCGAGATCTTCGCGTTTTTGATCGAAATAAAGCGTGGTCAAATTGGTGCCGAGTTTAACGCTACCGCTATCAGGTTCAATCCTGCCCAGCAGCATTTTAACGACAGTGGATTTACCCGCACCATTGGGGCCAACAAGGCCAATGCGGTCGCCACGTTTCACTTTGGTGCTGAAGTCTTTAATGATCTCACGAGTACCACCATCTTTGAGTGGATACGACTTGCTGATATTCTCAGCAGTAATAACCTTATCACCCCCCGTATCCAAAGTATCGATTTGGAGTTTGGCAGTCCCTGGAGCTTTCATCCACTCCTGACGTTTTTGACGAAGATCCTGTAAGTTGCGCAAACGACCCATGTTGCGTTTGCGTCGGCCGGTTACACCGCGTTGTAGCCAATGTTCTTCACGAACAATTTTTCTTTTAAGGCGATGGAGTTCCTGTTCTTCGTTCTGACGCATTTCTTCAGCCCAGGCTTCGTAATGTTCAAAGCCTTTGCCGAGGCGGTTGATTTTACCGCGATCGAGCCAGAATGTTTGCCGTGTGAGATGGTTGAGGAAGGCCCTGTCGTGACTGATGACCATCAAAGCGCCACGAAATTTTCGGAGTTCTTCTTCGAGCCATTGGATTGTTGGAAGATCCAGATGGTTTGTTGGCTCATCCATCAACAGGACTTCCGGGTCGCTGATGAGTGCGCGGGCCAAGGCAGCACGACGTCCTTCGCCGCCAGATAATCCTGTTAGAAGGCGATCTCCTGGAAGGTTCACGTGAAGCAGCATGGCATCAACAAGGTAGTCGGCATCACTAACTTCTGGACGCAAGCCGGCTTTTACATGTTCAAATACAGTTTCATCCTGGTCGAAAACGGGATCTTGAGGTAGGTAGGCAACTTTAATGCCGGGCTGTAGAAAACGCTGTCCCTCATCGAGCTCCTGTTGTCCGGACATAATTTTCAGGAGGGTGGATTTTCCTGTGCCGTTACGGCCAACCAGACATGCTTTTTCCCCTCTTGCCAGACCAAACGAGAGATCTTGAAAGAGGGTTTTTGTGCCAAAGCGAAGACCCGCGCCGTTGAGCGCGACAAGGTGTGAAGGAGGAGCCATTTTAATTTTGTTCTTAACTTCTTAGTTGTTTGATTTGATCGTAGGCAGCATTAATTGCTGCGAGCTTTTCATTGGCAAGGTCCACAAATTCTTGTGGTAGCCCTTCCGCGACCAATTTGTCGGGGTGGTTTTCAATGACAAGTTTACGATGTGCTGCTTTGATGTCTTTATCTGTGTCGCTGCGTTGAACGCCGAGGATCCGGTATGGATCACTTTTGTCTGGTCCAATGTTTGATGCGTGCAAGCGATCCCACTGTAGTTCACTGAACCCGAATATTTCTGCAACACGTTGTAGGTAAATGATTTCCTCAGAAGAGACCGTGCCGTCGGCTTTGGCAATGTGGAACAATCCGCTGAGAAGTTCTTCAAGGACGGCGGGGTTGTCTTTGAAAGTTCGGCCAATTTGGTGGGCATAGGGCTCAAAACCTTCGGCGTCTAGTCGTGCGCGGTCAAAAAGGCGACCAACATTTTTCATTTCTTCCGGAGGTATACGGAAGACCTGTTTGAAGGCGGCGACTTCGTCTTTAGTCACGACCCCGTCGGCCTTAGCCATTTTTGCGCCGAGTACGATGACACCGATGGTAAAGGTAATTTGTTTGGTGCTATCTGGGCCTTCTTCGGGTTCAGCCCTCATTTTGTCGACGGCATGCCCCGCCATAGCGCCTAAAAAGGCACCAATAGGACCTCCGAGGGCAAAGCCAGCGGCTCCACCAAAAATTTTTCCCCAAATACTCATAATGTCTAAGCTTTGCCTTTGGTTTTCAAAAAGGTCTGTTGTTTGAACATCAGTGCTGTGTGATCGATACAATGTTGTTCTTTGCACTAGCCTGCTGGTAGCGCAGAGTCAATCCTGTAACCACAGATGATCCCTATTTGTTCCTTATTGTCGAGATCAATCTGAGGCCGCTTCCGATGTTGACCCTGATGTTACTCGGGTCGCTGCCAGTGTATCACTGATAAAGCCCACTTTACCGACACCGGGTAATCTTAGGGCCAGATTGTCAGGATCGAGGCCAAAGCTCAGGCCCAAGAGGTTGATTTCAATCCCCTCAGCTTTAGACAAAATGGCCCCGAAGACACCATAAAGAGAGATCTGCACGCCTGTGTTACTTGGTGCTGAGGCAATGAAGTTATTGCTTTCATCAAGGTAGTCTTTCCCGATTGCAGTTGGCGGGAGGTCGACTTTCATATCTGGTACTTGTCTCAGAACATGGGCGGTAAAAGTGTTGGAGTTTGGCCCCGGCCAAGCTTCATATTTATCTGGATAAGGATATGATTTCGCAGCGTCTATGATTTGCGGGATAAGCTTTTGGGCTTCTGCCCCTCTAATTTCAGAATATATTTCAGGTTTGGAGCCAAACCAGTTTCGATCTGGCCATCCTGCTGTTGCCGATATCACGGGCAAACCTCGGTGCTGCCGCCATCCTATCACCTCTAGCCGGGTGTACGAATTTGCATTCTCTGGTTTTACGGCGATCCAGGTGTGTACGGCAAAGGCACCACGCCAGTTAAAAGTTCTGGCACCATAAACTTGAATTAAGGCTTCTGGTGTGGTCGCGGGATCTGGAGCGATACCAATTCGGTCGTGATTTGCTTCACTCCAAGGGGTGGTAAGGTCGACTTTACCAGTAAGGATAATTATCCCTGGTCCCAAAAGGAGCAGTAGGATTATTACTGTAAGCAGTCTGATAGGTTTGAGGATATATCGCATAGTTCCACTTAACTATATGCCAAATGAGGCAGGTCTATGACCTAATGCCGATGAGGCCAAAAAAATCAAGGTCACTATCAGGGGCAAGATCTGTAATTTCAATGAATTTGCCGCCTCTTTTTAATTATGAGAGGCCTTGTTTAACTTTTAAATAATGTGCCGATCAATTTGTCGTGCAATCACCTTCTTGGGGGGAGACTTTGAGAGATGTAACGACATCAGCAAAGGTTTCCAATGCCTCTTTTCCTTTTGGAGTAAGCTCGTATATGCCTCTATCAACCCGTTGATACCAACCGTAGTAATCTCGTTGTAATATCGCGGATGACTTGTCGACCCCAGTGTTTTTGCGAATATCAGATACCTTCGCTTTGCTGTGCTCGTTTATATAAGCAGCACAGCGAAGAGCATCTTGACGGTAGGCTGTGATTATAGGGCGTTTATTGCTGCCCCCTTGATTGGGATCACCGACCCGGCGTTCGAACTCTTTAAGAAGCAGGCCCTGTCTTCGCGTGTTTTTACGAGGAATATAAGGTCCTGGATCTTGATGGATTTGAATGTCGACGGGATTTTTTTCGGCAAACCGGACTGTAATCAAACCCAATCCCAAGCGTCGGCATAGCTTTATAATATCACTTTTGTATCGGAACCAAGGGTTTGTCCGCTTTAATTTAGTAGGAATAGCAAAGGCCAAATAAACATCTTCTGACATGCTTTGACGATCAATTCCTTGAAAAAGGAGCGTCAAATTGAAGCCTGTTTTAAGCTCGACAATGACAGGTTGTTCATCTCCTCTAACGGCAATGACGTCACAGTCTTTAATTTCAGACTTCACCTCATATCCTTGTTGTTCAAGATATGCCTTGATTGGTGGGTACAGGTCAGTCTCTAGCAATGGTTTTTCCAAAATGTTGTTTGATATCGTATCCTGGCCATATATTAACAGCTTCCTTATTGGCAGGATTTTACTCTGCATGCTAGGCTAATATTAATCCTAATCTTTTGACCCTTATGTTTAATTTTTGATGTTTGGGCATTCCTCTTTAAATATTACGGTGAGAAAATGAGAAATAAGACGCGGCTCAATAATACGCTGAAGGCTTCTCTCCTAAAGCTATTGGACAAGCGTCTCAATTTCTCGCCAGCAATTTGTGATCGGCATGGACAAGGGGAATCCCATCATCCAGTAATGGCGCCAGAGGCAGTGGCTTTTGTACATTCCACAGAGGAAGTCGCAGCTATAATGCGTTTGTGTAATGAGCACAATTGTCCTGTAGTCCCGTTTGGAACCGGAACGTCTCTTGAGGGGCATGTTGCCGCTGTAGCAGGGGGGCTCTGTATAGATCTATCTGAAATGGCTGAAGTGATTGAGGTTAATGATGAAGATCTTGATTGCAGAGTTCAGGCAGGGGTAACGCGAAAACAGATTAATCAATATTTGCGAGATACAGGGCTGTTTTTCCCTATTGATCCTGGGGCAGATGCTTCGCTCGGAGGCATGGCCGCGACGCGAGCGTCAGGAACGAACGCCGTTCGCTATGGCACAATGCGTGATAATGTCCTTGGTTTGACAGTGGTTATGGCCGATGGCGAAATTGTCAAAACTGGTGGACGTTCGCGTAAATCCTCTGCCGGTTACGATCTGACCCGAATGTTTGTAGGCTCTGAGGGGACGTTGGGCATTATAACTGAATTGCAACTGAAACTCTTTGGTATTCCAGAGGCGATATCTTCAGCGGTGTGCTCTTTTGAGGATCTGGAAGCGGCTGTAAACTCAGTCATGTTAATCGTTCAATCAGGTATTCCGGTGGCGCGGATTGAGTTGTTGGATGACGTGCAGATGGATGCGGTTAACAAATATTCCAAACTCGATTATGCTGTTGCTCCCACGCTGTTCTTTGAATTTCATGGCACGGAAGCGAGCGTTAAAGAACAAGCAGAACGCGTTGGTGAAATCGTTGCCGATTACGGCGGAGGGGGCTTCCAATGGGCGACCCAGCAAGAAGATCGTAACAAGCTATGGCAGGCAAGGCACGACGCTTATTATGCAGGTATCAACTTGCGAAAGGGCTGCCAGGGGTGGCCAACTGATGTATGTGTTCCCGTTTCCAAACTTGCGGAATGTATCTTGGAAACGAGGCACTTAATCGATGAGGCTGGATTGATAGCACCGATGGTTGGCCATGTCGGTGATGGCAATTTCCACGTTCTTTTTATTGTCGATACGGATAATGAAGAAGAAATGGAACGGGCTGGTAAGGTTAATACAGCGATGGTTGATATGGCGATCAACTTTGGTGGGACTTGTACCGGAGAACATGGTGTTGGTTTAGGTAAGAAAAAATATCTTGTTCAGGAACACGGTGAAAGTGCTGTCGCATTGATGCGTACGCTCAAAAAGGCGATGGACCCCAAAGGCTTGTTAAATCCTGGGAAAGTGGTGCCCGAGGGCTAATTCTTCATTCAGGTTCATGGCATGGGGAAAGATTTTTATCTTCCGGTTATTTTCTGCCAACGGTAATTGCTTTGAACCAATCGACAAATATCTCTGCGGTCTCGGTTCTTTCATTTTCGGTTGTTATGAAGTAACCCGCATCGGTGTTGGTTTCGATTTCCGAAAGGATGATGAGATCTCCGCGTGCAATTTCATCTCGATAAACTTCTACAGGGCACAAGGCGATGCCGTGGCCTGCGATTACCGCGGTGGTCATCAAATTTGTGTCTTGAAATACCGGACCACTGAGGTGGCTCTTTTCTGCGAGCCCTGCCGCCGTAAACCAATTTTGCCAATCCTGTTTGGTTTCGTCGTGAAGGAGGTTCGCGTTTGCTATTTTCTTCGGGGAGGATAAACCGGGATATTTTTCGAGAAACCCTGGGCTACAAACCGGTCGTGTTGCACGGGAGAAAATTTTCTCACTTTTGACATGGGTTGAGGTGTCTTTCCCAAGGGTGATCAATACATCGTAATCACCATCTGAAAGTCTGTTATCTGCCTGAGCGTATAGCACTTGAAGATCGATATCTTGGTGTTCATTTGAAAAAGTACCGATGTGTGGAATGAGCCAGCGTGCTGCAATCGACGGGATGCAGCCAACGGATAAAATGTTGCGCTGGTTGTTGGATTTTAAGCGCTGGCAGACATCCGTCAACTCTTCGAACAATACGGATATATGAGACAAAAGAAACTGCCCTGCCCTTGTGAGGTGTACGCGGCGGTTTTGGCGGCGAAATAATTTTTTCCCGAACCAGTCTTCAAGATTTTTTATTTGGTGGCTGACGGCTGCGTGGGTAACGCAGAGCTCATCACCGGCACGCGAGAAGTTTTGATGTCTGGCCGCTGCTTCGAAAGTTTTTAAGGCGTTTAGGGGAGGTAATTTCATTGTTAGAAATAGTAACCATTTCTGTAAGAATTGATCATTTGTCGCTGGAAAATTTCTACTCCATGCTTTTCTAAGTCACCAAAAACTGGGGTATAGTCATCTATTTTTATTAAAATAAGATTTTTCTTATTCCAAAATATTGTGAAGTAATGTTAGTAAAATAAACAGAGATAAGCAAATGTTTGTACGCGCACTTAAAGATGTAGAAAAGACGAACCGTTTTGTGGATTGGGGGAATGGAACCAGTCACCGAATGTTGACCGACGTTGATGGAATGGGATTTACCGTATGTCACACCATTGTCCGGTCAGGATCTCAGTCTCTGCTTGAATATCGAAATCACCTCGAAGCTTGTTATTGTATTGCCGGAGAAGGTGAGGTTGAGGATATGGAAGGAAATATCTTTCCAATTAAGCAAGGTGACATATACGTGCTTGATAAAAATGATCGCCATTTTTTGCGTGGCGGAAAAGCGACAGATCTTGTGTTGGTGAGTGTATTTAATCCTCCACTAACCGGAACCGAAAAACATAATCTGTCAAGCCCGGAAGGGTCGGCATATTGATGTAAGGTGTCCTGTATAACAAGTTTTGTAAAAGCATGTTGCGTTTAGGGGGGGATTTATTTATTCCGCAAAATTGGAGACTATTATCGATATATCTGAGGTTAGACGCAGTCGCTAAAGGCGTGGCTATTAATTACGGTGACTGAGCCTCTGGGATGAAGCTACAAAATTGTTCAGAGGGTAAGTCTGCGCTAGTGAATAAATAAGTCCTGACCCTAATTTTTTTGTCGCCATTTATGTTCTTATTATTACTAATTCACTTTTGGATCTGAAAGTTGGCTATAGTAAATGTATCAATTGGCTCTATCGAATCACTGTGATTTTGTTGTCTTGTAGCCAACAAGATGCTCTAACTTGTATAGAGGAGTGAGCGTAATGAATTTAATTTTGTCAGTCGGCGTTTGAAGAGATGAAAATGTCGCGATTAGACGAAAAATAAGTTATTATGTCTCATTGGTTCATGTTAATGTCACATTTATTCATGACAGTTTGATGTTCATGGGTCATCGTAAATGTGGTTTTGGCAGTTACCTAAACAGAAAGTATAAGCTCTCAAAAGAGGAGCGATCAGGCAGTCGAATACTTATAATCGACGTCTAAACTGTTTAGTGAAAAAATTAAAAGCTCGGTATAAAATCGGGCGAGGGAGGCAGGACTTGTACAGTCAAAAAGATACCAAAGAACCAGCCTTGAATCAGACGAATTAAGAGACGCTATTTCTCGAATTAGCGCAGCATTTATTGTGAGCGCTTGATTCCTTGAGGATTAGTGTTTTTAATGTGTGCTAATGAAAAACGCGCGTACTGCGTGATAAATTTGAACAGGTAGCGAGGCAATAGGCGTTATGGCGAATCCCGCATCTAGCGAAGCGTATGTACGCTTTGATGGGGTCCAAAAGAGTTATGACGGCGTGAACTTGGTTGTTAAAGACCTTAACGTTGACATACCCCGGGGCGAATTTCTAACAATGTTAGGCCCATCTGGGTCTGGTAAAACTACTTCGTTGATGATGCTTGCTGGTTTTGAAACCGCAACCCATGGAGATATATTTCTCAACGGGCGCTCCATCAATAACGTGGCACCACATAAACGTGGTATCGGTATGGTTTTCCAAAACTATGCTTTGTTCCCACATATGACAGTTGCTGAAAACTTGGCTTTCCCACTTCTCGTTCGAAAAATGGGCAAGGCTGAAGTTGAAGAAAAAGTTCAACGAGCTCTTGATATGGTCGAACTTGGACCTTTTGGCAACAGGCGTCCGGCTCAACTTTCCGGCGGACAGCAACAGCGTGTCGCTGTAGCGCGTGCTCTGGTTTTTGAACCTGATCTCGTGTTGATGGATGAGCCACTTGGTGCACTTGATAAAAATTTGCGTGAACAAATGCAGTATGAAATCAAGCACATCCACGACCGACTAGGTGTAACAGTTGTCTACGTGACCCACGATCAGTCCGAAGCGCTTACCATGTCCAACAGAATTGCTGTTTTTGAAGATGGTCGTATTCAACAGTTGGCTCCTCCTGTCGAGCTATATGAAAAACCCGAAAACGCTTTTGTTGCTCAGTTTATAGGTGAGAACAATACCCTTACGGGTAAGGTTGATGCTTTAGCTGATGGTATTTGCGAAGTCGTTCTTGATAACGGCGATCGCGTTAAGGCGCTGGATGTCAACACTGATGGTGCTGGGACTGCAACAACACTTTCTCTTCGTCCAGAGCGTGTTTTCTTAAACCCAACTGATGGCCAGTGCCAGAACATGTTCTCAGGCAAAGCCGAAGAAGTTATCTATCTTGGTGATCACATCCGCGTTCGTATGAACGTCTGTGGTCACGATGATTTTATCGTCAAGGTTCCAAACTCTTCCGATAAAAAAGGTCTCGTCGCAGGCGATACCATTCCTATCGGTTGGAGCATTGATGATTGTCGGGCACTTGATGCCTGATATATAAGACCATCTTTTGCTTGCTAGAGCAGAAGATAATGAGGTGTTTTAAACACAAGGTCACAAAGCCTTAGGGAGGCATATTAAGAATGAAGAAAACTTTGAAAATTTCCACAGCTCTCGTGCTGGGTTCTTTGGTAGCTGCAACAGCCGCTCAAGCTGCTGACAGTCTTACTGTTGTGTCATGGGGTGGTTCTTATACTGCCAGTCAGCGTGGCGCTTATAGTGATCCTTTCACAGCAAAAACAGGTACTGTAATTCTTGACGAAGATAAGTCAGGTAATGCGCTTGCTGGTATGCGTGCTCAAGCAGAAGCTGGTAACGGCGTCTGGGATGTTGTTGATATCCTCGAAGGCGATGCTTTGACTGCTTGTGACGAAGGTCTGGCACAAGAGATCGATTACAACAACGATCTTGAAAAAGGTGCTGATGGTTCATCCGCTCTCGAAGATTTTGTTGATGGCTCACTAAGCGGGTGCTTCGTACCAACAATTGTTTACGCAACTCTGTTTGCTTACAACAACACAGCTTTCTCTGGCGATGCTCCAAAAACGATTTCTGATGTGTTTGACCTGAAAAAATTCCCAGGTAAACGTGCGCTTGAAAAAACGCCTGCGGCAAATCTTGAATGGGCACTAGCTGCTGATGGCGTTGCTTACAACGAAATCTATGATGTTCTAGACACGCCAGAAGGTGTTGATCGTGCTTTTGCTAAGCTCGACACAATCAAAGACAATGTTGTTTGGTGGGACGCTGGTGCTCAGCCTCCACAGCTTCTTGCTGATGGCGAAGTAACAATCGCATCTGCTTACAATGGTCGTATCTTTAATGCACAGGTTGTTGAAAACCAGCCGTTTACAATCATTTGGGATGGCCAGATGTTTGAGCTTGATGGATGGGTTATTCCAAAGAATGCTCCAAACAAAAAAGCTGCTATGGACTATCTGCGTTTCTCAACTGATACACAGCGTCTAGCTGATCAGGCGAAATACATTTCTTATGGTCCAGCACGTAAATCTTCCGCACCATTGATTTCTACACACATTTCTACTGGTGTAGACATGAACCCACATATGCCGACTAACCCTGCAAACTTCAAAACTCCTATTAAAAAGGATGCTGGTTTCTGGGCTGATAACGGCGATGATCTAAAAGAGCGTTTCAACGCTTGGTTGGCTCAATAAGCCACTGTTAGGTGAGGGAGCTTTCGAGCTCCCTCATTTTTTTAAGTATCAAGAACAAACTGTGCCCAATTCAGGGGTAATACTCTTTGCGCGATAATAATTTTAAATAGAACGCTTGCAAAGAACGTCTGGGAAAAATTTATGTCGATATCAGTCGAGGCTACGGGCGATTTGGCCCTGGAAGAGCAAAAACGGCTTAAAGCTGACTTACATCGTTCATTACGCCGGAACAAAATAAGAGCCCTGATGTTAGTGGCTCCCCTGGTTGTTTTCATCGTAGTAACGTTCGTTGCGCCAATCGGAAATATGCTTTATCGCAGTGTGAATGATCCGCTCGTAAGTGAATTCATGCCGCTGACAACAAGCGCACTTGAAAATTGGGACGAACAAGAGTTACCCGATGAAGCTATCTTTGCGGCTTTGGCTCAAGATATCCTTCAGGGCCGTGAAGCAAAAACGATTGGTAAGGCTGCCAAACGTTTGAATTACGAACAAAGTGGAATGCGAAGCCTTGTTATGGGCTCTGTTCGTAAACATAAAAAAATACAAGCCCCTTATAAAGAAAGCCTGATTAAGATCAAAAAGGGTTGGGGCGACATTGATAACTGGAAGGTTATAAAGCGTCTTGGTTCGGGCCTGACAGCTTCCTATTACATTAACGCATTTGACATGGAAACTTCTCCTGAAGGTGAAGTGTCTTTTGTTCCAGAAAAAGAGCAAATATATCTAAAACTTTTCTGGCGTACATTGTGGATGTCGATGCTGATTACAGCTATGACAGTTCTGCTTGGGTACCCAGTGTCGTATCTCTTGGCATCTCTGCCGCTTAAAACGGCAAACATGTTGATGATCCTTGTTCTCTTGCCGTTCTGGACATCTCTGCTGGTACGGACCAGTTCCTGGATTGCAATGTTACAAGCGCAAGGTATTTTGAACGATCTCCTGGTTTGGTTCGGAATCATTGCTGACGAAGCCCGAATACAGATGATCTACAATGCAATTGGAACAGTGGTCGCGATGACCCACATCCTGTTGCCCTTTATGATCCTGCCGCTTTATTCCGTAATGAAAACGGTGCCGCCAAGCTATCTGCGTGCAGCACGGTCACTCGGAGCGACCCCTTGGACAGCTTTCTGGCAGGTTTATTTGCCACAAACTGTTCCTGGAATTTCTGCTGGTGCAATCCTCGTATTTATTCTTTCTATTGGTTATTACATCACCCCGGCTTTGGTCGGTGGGCAGTCTGGCCAGTTTATTGGAAACCTTATTGCCTATCACATGCAGGGATCACTTAACTGGGGTCTAGCCGCAGCTCTTGGTGTCATGTTGTTAGTAGTGGTATTGGGTATCTATGGCATTTATAACCGCGTCGTCGGTACCAACTCTGTTAAGTTAGGATAGAGAACATGGCTATACCTGCATATGCTGGCACTTTGGAACGAACTTGGTATTACACTTTTCGTTTATTCTGCGCGGCCGTATTTATATTTTTGATTGCGCCTATCCTTGTGATCGTACCGCTTTCATTCAACGCAGAACCCTATTTTAGTTTTACTGAAGGAATGTTAACTCTTGACCCCGAGGCTTATTCCCTTCGCTGGTACGAAGAGTTTCTAACCAGCGATCGTTGGATAGAATCAATCAAGAACTCGGTAATCATAGCTTTCTTTGCTACGATTTTGTCTGCTGTTCTAGGTACTTTGGCTGCCTTGGGGCTTAACCGCTCTGAACTGCCCTTTAAAGGCGTGATCATGGGGTTGTTGATTTCCCCGATGATTGTGCCCTTGATTATTGCTGCGGCAGGGATGTTCTTCTTCTATTCAAAACTCGGTATCGCACAGAGCTATGTTGGACTGATCCTGGCACACACTGCATTGGGGACACCCTTTGTTGTGATTACGGTAACGGCAACTCTAAGTGGGTTTGATCATACGCTGATTAAAGCTGGTGCAAGTCTGGGTGCAACACCGACATACACTTTCTTTAAAGTAACGATGCCGTTGATCATGACAGGGGTTATCTCTGGGGCACTTTTTGCAATGATGACATCGTTTGATGAGGTGATTGTCGCGATCTTTATCGCGGGTGTTGAGCAACGAACTATTCCGCTGCAAATGTGGTCTGGTATTCGAGAGCAGATCAGCCCGACAATTCTGGCTGTTGCGACGATCTTGATTACTTTCTCTATTATCATGTTGACGACAGTGGAAATCCTTCGTCGACGTTCAGATCGGATCAGGGGTATCTCCTGATCTCTGGAGACAGATGGTTATAAAAAAGCAGGCAATCGAAAGATTGCCTGCTTTTTTGGTTCTGAGTTCTTTTTAGAGAAGTATCCCTTAAGTGTTTTCCGGGAGCAGGTTGGCAAGAATCCGATATCCTTCTTCACGGTCATTCCTAATGGAAGAGGGGGGGCGCTTGAATGTTTTGCTGAAGTGTCTGGAAAAATGGGACGCGTCAGAGAAACCACAATCAGCTGCGATATCACTGATGGCTTTATCTGTATTCAATAGTTGCCATAAACCATGCCTGAGGCGAAGGTCTCGATAACAGGCTTGTGGGCTGAGGCCAAGATGTTCGCTAAAGGTACGCTCAAGCTGTCGTTTAGAAATATTTACCCGATTTGAAATTTCTTCCACAGATAGCGGGGCCGACATATTCTGCTCCATAGTTAAAACAGCTTTTCGAACCCGATCATTATTCGAGATGTGGATCAAAGGAGGTTGTGGCTGAGGAGCCGAGGCGGAGCGGATCTTGTCAACTTGGAGAATACGCAGAGCCTTTTGCGCGGCAGCTTTGCCGAGATGTTTTTCAACCAGCCACGCCGCGAGATCAAGAGCGCCAGCTCCTCCCGCACATGTAATTCGATTGCCGTCCACCACATAAACTTGATCTGCGACAGGTTTTACATCGTGAAATTCTTCGAGGAAATCGTTGTAGTGATACCAGCTGACGCAACACCTGCGTCCCTTCATAAGGCCCGCACGGATCATCGCAAAACTTCCGGTACACAGGCCTACAATAGAAGTTCCAAGACCTGCGGCCTTTTGTAAAATCTTGATGGTTTCAGGGTCAGCCTGAGGTCCTTTGTGGAGGAGGCCGCCGACGACAATAAGATAATCGTATTGGGCAAGGTCTGTGGTATCGTGTTGCGGGGTTATCTCAACACCACAACTGGATTTCACTGCTTTACCTGGTTTGTTACTGATTATCGACCACTTGCACTTCAAGGGCCGACTGAAGTCTTCATCGTCAGCAGAAAGCCGTAGAGTGTCTATGACCGAAGAAAAAGGGGTTAGGGTGAAGTTGGGCAGCAGTATAAATGCGACACAAAGGGATAAATCTGTTGTTTTGTTGTCCAAGCTATTGGGGTTCCCTTGGTTGATCATAGGCTTAGCTACAAACGATGTTATTGCGTGTGGTCGTGAGAGCTAAGCTGGATAGTCTGTAAGATGGTTTGCGTCGCTTCTGGACATGAAGATTATCAGAATGTCGCAAGGATACAATAATCTTGTCTTCGCCGTACATGGTAGTGTTTCGTAACTAGGCGTAGGATGTGGACAACTAACAGAGGAGTATAAACGGCTATGTCCCGTTTTTCGATTTTCAGCTTGGCTAGAAATGCCATGAGCTGGCATCAGAATTGGCCCCGCCAATGGCGTAGTCCAAATCCGAAGCCTGAATACGATGTTGTGATTATTGGTGCTGGTGGCCACGGCTTGGCAACAGCCTATTATTTGGCCAAAGAGCACGGCATCACAAATGTAGCCGTCATCGAAAAAGGCTGGCTCGGCGGTGGTAACACGGGGCGGAACACAACGATTGTTCGCTCCAACTACCTTTGGGATGAATCGGGTCTTTTCTATGAAAACGCGATGAAGCTCTGGGAAAACCTTTCTATTGAGCTGAATTACAATGTGATGTTCTCTCAGCGCGGTGTGATGAACCTGGCCCATAACTTGGGTGATGTGCGTGAGTCTGTGCGCCGTGTGAATGCAAATAATTTGAACGGTATTGATGCTGAATGGCTCAATGCGGAACAGGTTAAAGAATTCTGCCCGATCATCAACATTTCTAAAGACAGCCGCTATCCGGTTATGGGCGCGACGCTTCAACGCCGCGGTGGTACTGCTCGTCATGATGCTGTCGCCTGGGGCTATGCCCGTGGTGCGGATGAAATGGGCGTTGATGTAATCCAGAACTGTGAAGTTCAGGGCATGATGATCGAAAATGGCGTGGTAAAAGGCGTGCGGACTTCTCTTGGTGATATCAAGGCTAAGAAAGTTGCTATGGCTTGTGCTGGACATACTTCTGTTGTTGCTGATATGGCGGGTATTCGTCTGCCAATCGAATCTCATCCTCTTCAAGCGTTAGTGTCCGAGCCAATGAAACCTGTACTTGATTGCGTTGTGATGTCTAACGCCGTGCACGTTTATGTGTCTCAGTCTGACAAAGGCGAGCTGGTCATGGGTGCAGGTATTGATTCTTATGTTGGTTATAGCCAACGCGGGTCCTTGCATGTGATCGAAGATCAGTTGGCGTCTGCTATGGAGCTTTTTCCGCTGTTCTCTCGCACGCGGATGATGCGGTCTTGGGGTGGTATCGTGGATACATGCCCGGATGCCTCTCCAGTCATTGGTAAGACGCCTGTGAAAAACCTCTATGTCAATGCTGGCTGGGGTACTGGTGGATTTAAAGCGACACCTGGAGCAGGTTGGTGCTATGCGCATACAATCGCAAAAGATGAACCGCATGATCTTAATGCAGCATTCTCCATCGATCGTTTCATTAGCGGCGCACTTGTGGATGAACACGGTGCTGCTGGTGTGGCCCACTAAGGAGTTAATCGGATGCTTTATATCAAATGTCCTTTCTGTGGTGATCGCGATGAAACCGAATACCACTACGGTGGTGAGGCGCACATTGCTCGTCCAGAAAATCCGGATGAACTAACTGATGCTGAATGGGCGGAATACGTCTTTATGCGGACCAACACCAAGGGTGTTCACCGCGAGCGTTGGGTGCATTCAGACGGATGTCGTCGTTGGTTTAATGTTGCGCGTAATACCGTAACCAATGAAATCGTCTCTGTTTACAAAACAGGTGAAAAGCCGGACTTGCCAGAAGCTTCAACTTCTAAGCCTGCCCCAGCTAAAAAGACCTCTGCTAAAAAGAAAGAGGGCGCGTGATGACCGAGCAATTCCGTACAACACAGGGAAGCCGAGTTGACCGTTCCAAGGCCATTAATTTTACTTTTAATGGCAAAAATTACAAAGGTGTTGAGGGGGATACTCTCGCCTCAGCATTGATTGCCAACGGGGTACACCTGGTTGGTCGTAGTTTTAAAACCCACCGTCCACGCGGTATTTTGACCTGCGGTTCTGAAGAACCAAATGCAATCATTCAATTGGAAACAGGTCCACGGAGTGAGCCTAACCTACGTGCTACTCAAGTTGAGTTGTATGAAGGTTTAAGTGCAAAGTCGGTCAACTGTTGGCCGTCAGTTAATTTTGATATCGCTGCTGTTAACGCTATCGCAGGGCGTATTTTTGTTGCGGGCTTCTATTATAAAACTTTCATGAAACCGTCATCCTTGTGGATGACAGTTTGGGAGCCAGCCATTCGTCGTATGGCTGGGCTTGGTGTTCTGCCACGCGAAAAAGATCCTGACACTTATGATCACATGAACGAGTTCTGTGAAGTCATGGTTGTCGGCTCTGGCCCGGCTGGCCTCAGTGCAGCTCTTGCAGCTGGTCGCACAGGGGCACGTGTTGTTCTTTGTGATGAGCACCCAGAATTTGGTGGTACACTTTTAAATACAAAAGAAATCATTGATGGCAAGCCAGCACAAGAGTGGGTTAAAACGGCGGTTGCTGAACTGGAAGCCATGGACAATGTACGATTATTAAAACGTGCAAATGCCTTTGGTTACTATGATCACAACTACATTACAGTCCATGAACGACGTACGGATCACTTTGGTCCTGGTGCTAAACCAGAACTAACGCGTCAGCGTATCTGGCATTTCCGTTCCAAGCAGGTTGTTTTGGCAACGGGCTCTCATGAACGTCCGCTGGTTTTTGCTGATAACGATCGTCCGGGTACTATGCTCGCGGCTGCTGGTCAGACTTACGCCAACCGTTATGGTGCATTGCCAGGTCGTCGTGGTGTTGTTTTCACAAACAATGATAGTGCTTACTCTGTTGCTATTGATCTTGTTGATGCAGGGATGGACATCCCAACGGTTGTTGATCTACGCGAAGTTGTTGATGGCGATCTACCAAATACGGCACGTAAAAAAGGCATCGAAGTCATTACGGGCTCAGGCATTGTTGCCACATTGGGCCGTAAACGGGTTAAAGGTGTTGAAATTGCCACCGTTTCATCTGATGGAAGTCAGGTAACCGGTACTAAGCGCAAGATTGATTGTGATACAATCCTGAGTTCTGGTGGTTGGAGCCCTGCAGTTCATCTATTCTCTCAGTCAATCGGTAAACTCCGTTATGACGAAGAGAAAGTCTGCTTCGTTCCAAATGTTTCTTCTCAAAACGAACGCACTGTCGGGGCCTGCAAAGGATCTTTCGACTTGCAATCTGCTCTTGATGAAGGTGCAGCGGCAGGTGCAGCCGCGGCAAAAGATACTGGCTTTGGCAAAGGAAAAGCTCCAGCTTCCCCGAAAGCCTTGGTTGTTGAAGAAAAGCCGATTAAAGCTTATTGGGTTGTCCCAACCGATCACCCTGTTGGACAGGGTAAACGCAAGCACTTTGTGGATTTCCAACACGATGTGACAGCTGCCGATATTATGTTGGCGGCGCGTGAAGGTATGCATTCTGTCGAGCATATGAAACGCTATACAACAACAGGTATGGCAACCGATCAGGGTAAACTCTCCAACGTAAATGGCTTGGCTATTTTGTCATCCCAGTTGGAAAAAGCGATCCCGAAAGTTGGAACGACAACTTTCCGCCCGCCTTATACGCCTGTGAATTTTGGTGCCTTGGCTGGCCGTGGTATTAATGGCGACCTCGCAGATCCCGTACGTCGTACACCAATGTATAGCTGGCACCTTGAAAACGGTGCAACTTTTGAACCGGTTGGTCAATGGCAACGTGCCTGGTACTACCCTAAAGCTGGCGAAGATATGCATGCCGCGGTTACCCGTGAGACGGCCGCTCTTCGTGACGGTGTTGGTATCCTTGATGCTTCTACATTGGGTAAAATTGATATCCAGGGTAAGGATGCTGCGAAGTTCCTCAACCTAATTTATACCAATGCCTGGCTCAAACTTCCTGTGGGAATGTGCCGTTATGGTTTCATGCTCAAAGAAGACGGTATGGTCTTTGATGATGGTGTGACTTCTCGCCTGGGTGAGAATCACTTCCACATGACGACGACTACTGGTGGTGCTGCGGGTGTTCTCGATTGGCTTGAGGAATACCTTCAGACCGAATGGCCTGATCTCGAAGTTTATTGCACTTCCGTTACCGAAGAGTGGTCGACCCTTTCTATTGGCGGTCCAAAAGCACGTCAATTGCTTGAAGAACTTGCTCCTGACATGGATTTCTCAAATGAGAATTTCCCGTTCATGGCATGGAGAGATGGTGTTGTCGCGGGTGTTGATGCGCGTGTGTTCCGGATTTCTTTCACAGGTGATCTTTCTTACGAGATTAACGTGCGCAATTGGCACGGTCTTCACCTCTGGAAGAAATGTATGGAACTTGGTGAGAAGTATGACATTACGCCATACGGTACCGAGACGATGCACGTTCTTCGAGCTGAAAAAGGTTTCGTGATCGTTGGCCAGGAAACTGATGGTACTCAAACACCACAAGATCTTGGTATGGACTGGATCGTTGCCAAGAAGAAGGGGGACTTTGTTGGTCGCCGTTCCTTTATTCGCGAAGATACAGCTCGGGCGGATCGTAAACAACTGGTCGGCCTGATGACTGATAATCCAAAAGAAGTCCTGACTGAAGGTGCACAGCTAACTTATGAGCGTGTGAACCCAACACCGGCCCCAATGGTAGGCCACGTTACTTCTTCTTATTGGAGCCCGAACCTGGACCATTCCATCGCGATGGCCTTGGTTAAGGATGGTCATAATCGTATGGGACAATGGATCTATGCCCATGATCGCGGCAAGGTGACAAAAGTTAAAATTGTTAGCCCTGTCTTCTATGATCCAAAAGGAGAACGTCGTGATGGTTGATAACTTCCGTAACAGCATTATCGCTGATAAGGCACAGGCCATGATTAATGGTTCAGTCAGTGGAGAAAACGGCGTTACTTTGACTGAGGTCCCTTTCTTGGCACAGGTCAATATTCGTGGCAACGCTGACGACAAAAAGTTTGTTGCTGGCGTTAAGAAAGTTACAGGACTTAAGGTTCCGACTGACCCAAATACCTATGTCACAAAAGGCGATCTTACCGTCTTCTGGCTGGGCCCGAATGAGTGGCAACTGGTCGGAGCTGTTGATGCGCAAGCTGATCTCATTGCAAAGCTTCGTGAAGCCTTAGACGGTCTGCATGTTGCGATTATTGATGTGTCGGGAAATCGTACGGCATTGGATCTCAGCGGTGCCCAAGCACGTAACGTGATGAAGAAGAGCTGTCGCCTGGATATGGACCCTCAATCGTTCTCGGTTGGTCAGGCTGTTCAGACCAGAGTAGAAAAAGCACCTGTGCTTTTACAGATGCTCAACGATCAACCGACGTATCGTATGTTTGTGCGCCCTTCTTTTGCCGAGTATCTCGTTGATTGGTTACTCGACGCAATGGGTGAGTACCATCATAGCTCTTGATCCTCTTGATCAAACTTAAAGATAAAAGGCCCGCTGCAAAAGTAGCGGGCCTTTTGTTATGAGCAAGATATCTATTCTCTTGGCTGATTTGGGCCGATTTATAAATTACTGCTCAGTATTGTTTGGTCAAAAGGCGCCGTGCCTGGTCTTTGAAGGACCCGTGTCGCAGGGAAGGTGATGGTCGCTGTCGTGCCTTTGTTTATCTTACTATCCAGGCTCAACGTACCGTCGTGCTGCTCCATTAACGATTTCACAAGTGGCAGGCCAAGGCCAGTACCTTCAAAAGCACGTGTCATCGGTGTATCTGCGCGTATAAAGGGCTCCAAAATACGTTCGAGTTCGTGTTTGGGAATACCGATACCAGTATCACGAACCTGTACAGAAAGACTGTGGTCCGCATTCTCCATGGCAGATAAAACCACCTCTCCGCCCTGTGGTGTGAACTTTACGGCGTTGGATAATAGATTAAGCAATATCTGCTTCACGGCGCGTAAATCGGCCTTTACGTAAGGCAGGTCAACTGGAATATCCAGATTGACAGGGACAAAGTCAGAAGTGCTCTGGCCAACAACAAGCTTATGAGCGGCACGGGCTGTTTGGGCCAGGTCGACAGACTCATCTTGGAGTTCAAAAGCGCCCGCCTCGATCTTGGAAAGATCAAGAATGTCGTTAATCAAATCGAGAAGGTGTGTTCCTGATGAGTGGATGTCTTGGCAGTAAGACTTGTAATGATTTGATCCTAAGGGCCCCATAAGCTCGCTCTTCATAATCTCTGAGAAGCCAAGAATAGCATTTAGAGGGGTGCGAAGTTCATGGCTCATATTGGCAAGAAACTGTGATTTGGCTGTGTTGGCCTGATCGGCCACTTCTTTGGCACGGCGAATTTCACGTTCCTGATTCATGAGCGGAGTTATGTCTGTGGCCAGAACAACGATCTCTTTTGCAGGGGTACGCCTATGGTTAAATTGTAACCAAGTACCATTGCTGAGATGTAGGATCATTCTTTCTTGGAGTGATTCGTGACTGGCACAGGTTTCTTTGATGAAGTCTTCTTCTCGGCCTTCAGTGCCGACAAAATCTCCGGCATAAACGAGTTCACGCATTAGATCTTCAAAGCGGGATCCAAGGGTGATGATGCGCGCGCGTTTGGCTGAAATGTTGCGATAGTTACTGTTACAAAGAACCAGTTTGTCATCTTGGTCATAAAGGGCAAAACCTTCAGACATGGTTTCAATGGCTTGGGTCAGTTGTGCTTCTGAACGCTTAGCGCGGAGCTCACTGGCCTTTACTGCAGCTTCGTAGGCAGATTGTTTTTGAAGGAGGTCATTATAAGCGGTAACAACAGCACCGAGTTCATCGTCTGATTTCCAGTTAACGGCAACCCGGTTTTTGTGCTGTTTTTCGGTCTGGATGGATTCAAGTAACAACTTAAGCGGCACACCGATATAAGAGTTTGCCCCTAAGAAGGTAAGAGCTGAAAGAACCAAAATAGTTACGACCATAACAAGGCCATCAAATATCAGTCGTTCTCGTATTTCTGCGGTAATCAGGGCGTCATGAAAAAGGACTTTGACGGTCCCAATTGTCTCAAGCCGATCAAATGAATTATGCTTAATAGCCGTCTCCCGAGAAAGGGCGGCCTCTATTGTTTGGGCATTTTCACTGGTGAGTTCTGCTAAAACCAAACCATCGGTATCATAAACCTGGGCAGAGTGAAATTCAGGGTTTCTGGACAAGGCAAGCAGAATAGCCTGGATAGAATCCAAGTCATAATTCCAGACAGGCGTAGAGAGTGCTGTCCCTTGAATGTCGACCATTTTATCTAAACGCGTTCCAAGCTCGGAATTCAACTTATGAATATTCCGGCTTTCAAGAACGGTAAAAAGAAGCAGTAAGCTTATGCTGATCAATGGTATGTATATTGACAGCAGCTTTCCACAAATGGAGTTGCGTATTTTTAAATTCAACCGGCGCTCCACACCCTATCGATAACTTGCCTTGACTGTTGCATTTATCTTGCTCGTTATTCTTATAGAAAAGGCTGTCCTAAAAGTAGCATCATCCCCTTAAGCAAAAATGAATATACGGGCTTCTCGTATTTAGAACAATAGATTGTAATGGGCGAACATATCAACCTTCTGCGCGAACGTAATGAATTTTATCCCTTTTTGCGAGTTATTGTTCAAGTTTCATAAAATAACTGTTATTTGGGATATATTAAAGATAGCTGAAATGGAAAGTGGTCACAATCTTTGCGCAGGTTTAAAACAAGTAAAAAAAATATAGTTAAAATACCAAATTTATTATCGCGGTTAATCTCACGTTAATGGCAAGTTGCTATCAGTGTGGTTCGGTCTAATGGGAGCAAGAGTTAAATGAATTCGAATCAGGGTGTTTTAGAGCAGAGTATAGATAAGATTTTCGAAGAGATTGCACAGCTGAGTATTGAAATTGAAAATGTAGGTAATGTTGCCCAACAAATTGACGCAATTGCGCGTCAGACAAATTTACTCGCACTTAATGCAACAATTGAAGCTGCTCGTGCAGGTGATGCGGGCAAGGGATTTGCTGTGGTTGCAGGGGAAGTTAAGCAACTTGCAGGACAAACCAGTCAGGCAACTACAGAAATTGGAGGAATAGTACAGTCTCTTACATCTCACGTAGAGCAGCTGAAAGTTATAAGTACCAAAGCTAAAGGAGACCTTTCTTCAGCTGATAACCAAGGATCTCAAGGACTAAGTGAAGCCTCGGCGGGTTATTAGGAACCCAAGGTTTCTTGATGAGAACAAAATCTACAAACTTTGATGAAAGCTAACAAGCTGTTTGCGTTTGTGTTGGTTTCTTGAAACATTGGGGGCGAAAATATTATTGACCCCCATTGGAACCCTTAACGCAATGCTCCCAGATAAACCAAAAATCCATCAATATGTCCTGCTCGTGTTATTAGGGGCAATATGGGGGAGTTCCTTTTTTCTAATCAAAATAACACTGGAAACGGTGTCTCCGATAACACTAACGGCTTTTCGGCTTTTTTTCGCCTTTCTCACTCTTACAGCCCTAGTGTTTGTACTTGGAAAGAAATTCCCGACAGATTTGAGAACCTGGCGGCGATATATTGTTATCGCTGTGACGGGGAACATTGTGCCGTTTATTCTGATTTCCTGGGGCGAGCTTCACATCGAATCTGGTATGGCTGCAATTTTAATGTCTGTGGTGCCTCTAACCGCCTTAATCGTCGCACATTTTTGGACTGACGATGAAAAGATGTCTTTGCCAAAAATCATTGGTACTTTGGTCGGATTTGCCGGGGTTATCCTTTTGGTGGGGCCAGAAGTTTTAGAAGGGTTGGGAGATTCCGTTTTAGGGCAACTGGCTGTTGCTTTTGCCTCTTTTTGTTACGGCGCAACATCTGTTTACGCGCGAAAAACCGGGCTGGTTAAATTAGATCCAATTGTTAATGGCTCTGCGATTTTATTGTGCGCGGCTATCATGGCAATACCGATGGCCTTTATTCTTGAAGATCCTCTGGCACTAGATCCAAGTTTAAAGAGCGTGGGGGCATTGATCAGTCTTGCCGTTTTATCTACCGCCATAGCCTATATCATTTTGTATTACTTGTTGGGTACTGCCGGGGCTAACTTTACTGCTCTGAATAACTATCTCGTCCCCGTATTTGGTATGGTTTGGGGCTTTGTCTTTCTCTCCGAGAGTTATGATACCGAAGCCTTTGTTGCATTGGCGATCATCCTCTTTGGTATTATTATTACTCAATTGGGTAAAAAACGCCGAAAGATTCTCGGCGATACGGCGCTTATAAATGGGAAAACAGGGGAATAGGCATGCCAACCATAAACATTACTTTTATACGCGTTACAGTTGGAATTATTGTTCTTCTACTTTCGGCCTGTGCAAACGAGCCTATTAAAGTCGATGCCTCTCGTCCTGTTAGCAAGGCTGTAGCTAAGGGGGCGCAAATATACGGCAGTAATGATTATACTCCCTGGGCTTTTGGTGTCTGTTATGGAAATCGGGTAAATACACCAACTCAGATCTTAGCTTTTGCAAGGGAGACTTGCGGTGATGGACGTATTGAACTTAGGGATGAAGACTTAATTTGGAATGATTGTCCCGTCATTCAAGCAACGAGAGCATCATTTGTTTGTTATCCCAAAGGCCCCAGGGCTCCGGCTTCTGGAGGATGAAGGACTTGGGAGCGATAAGGCGTCGCCCATTCTTCGAGTACATCCATGTCATCTTCGTCCTGAGTGTAAGTAGCGCGTAAACTCTCAAACTCATTAGGGCTTTTTAATCTTCCTAGCGCCCAAACCGCCATAGCACGAACATAAGGTGAAGCGTCTTTCAAAAGAGGCTCTATCTTTGACGTAACAGAGCTATCGCCGCAATTCCCTAATCCGATTAAAACATTACGGATAAAACGATCTCGGCCGATCCTTTTAATCGGAGAGCCGGAAAATATTTGCCGGAAACTTGTGTCATCAAGTTCAGCCAGATCAGCAAGTCTTGGCGCTGTTAATTCGATACGGGGAAAGACATGCTCTTCAGTCGTCGGCTCTGCAAATTTATTCCACGGACAGACTGCAATGCAATCATCGCATCCATAAATATGGTTGCCCATTGGGACACGAAATTCTCGGGCTATGTGGCCATGGTATTCGATGGTTAAGTAAGATATGCAGCGTTTAGCGTCGAGCACATAGGGCGCGGGAAAAGCGTCTGTCGGACAAATGCTGAGGCAGCGGTTACAGGAGCCACAGTGGTCTTCTTCTTTGAGGTCCGGTTTCAGCTCAAGAGAGGTGTAGATCTCTCCGAGGAAAAGCCAGGAGCCATGTTCACGAGAGACCAGATGGGTGTTCTTGCCTTGCCAGCCAATACCTGCTTGAGCTGCAGCGACTTTTTCTAGAACAGGGGCTGTATCTACAAAGACTTTTACCTGGCAATCAAGGGTTTCCACCATCCAGCGGGCGAGGGCCTTTAGTCGCTTCTTGATGAAGTCGTGGTAGTCTTTGTTTCGGGCATAAACCGAAATGTTTCCACGGTCATCGAATTCAAGATTGGCAAGAGGAGGGTCGGCGGGGCCATAGTTCACACCGAGCACAATGATACTTTTGGCATCTTCCCACATGTCTGTGGGGTTTTCTCGCCATTCTATGCGGTTTTCCATCCAGCTCATATCGCCGTGGTACCCGCGGGCAAGAAACTCTCTGAGATTATCCTTGGTTTGCTGGCTCATCTCGGCTGGGGAGAAACCAACAGCATCAAATTGTAATTCAAGCGCCTTCTGCCGAATGGCGGCGGCAGGATCGGAAGGGTAAGAGGGCTTGGCTTTTGCTTTTTTACTCATTTCAAAATCCTCCCTCTTCCTCAACATCTTGTTTGTTGGTTATGGTCTTAGCCTGCAATTCCATAAGTCATAATACCACTGGAGTGCCTCATCAGAGTATTCTTATTCCAGCACAGGAATATCTCCCCCGTTTTGGAGACTGTAAAACTCTTCTTGGAACGCTGTGAAAGTGCCTTCGGCAATCGCATCGCGCATTCCAGCCATAAGCTCTTGGTAGTAAGCAAGATTGTGTATGGTAAGAAGAACAGGGCCAAGCATTTCTTTAGCTCTAAAAAGATGTTTAAGATAAGCTCGGCTGAACTGGGTACAGCAAGTACATTTGCACTGATCATCTACGGGACGGTGATCATCCTCATGTCGTTTGTTGCGCATATTGAGAGCGCCACGGCGGGTAAAGGCCTGTGCATTTCGGCCTGATCTTGTCGGCAGAACGCAATCGAACATATCAATACCACGTGCAACAGCCCCGACGAGATCAGAAGGTTTGCCAACGCCCATGAGGTAACGTGGTTTATCTTCAGGCAAGTGAGGCATGGTATGGTCGAGGACCTCGAACATCACTTCTTGGCCTTCACCAACGGCGAGACCACCAACTGCGTAACCTTCAAATCCAATGTCGATAAGCGCTTGTGCTGATTCTTTGCGCAGGTCTTCATAAGTTGAACCCTGAACAATACCAAAAAGGCCATAACCATCTCTGTCCCGGAAAGCTTTACGACAGCGCTCTGCCCAACGCATGGAGCGGCGCATGGAATGAGCGGCTTCTTCGTGGGTAGCAGGATAAGGGGTGCATTCGTCCAACACCATCGTGATGTTTGAATCCAGTAAATCCTGGATCTCCATCGACCGCTCTGGTGTGAGATTATGCTTGCTGCCGTCAATGTGGGACTGAAACTTCACGCCTTCTTCGGTGATCTTGCGCAGTCCGGAAAGGGACATAACCTGGTAGCCACCGGAATCTGTCAAAATAGGGTGCGGCCAGTTCATGAATTTATGAAGACCACCGTGCCGATCAACCAGTTCTGCTGTCGGGCGCAACATGAGATGATAAGTATTGCCTAGAACCACTTCTGCACCTGTGTTGCGAAGTTGGTCTGGTGTCAGGCCTTTCACAGTACCAGCGGTGCCAACAGTCATAAAGGCGGGTGTCTGAAATGTTCCGTGAGCTGTGGTTACTTCTCCACGGCGGGCAAGGCCATCCGTGGCTTGAAGTTCATAGCCAAATTTAGTCGATTTACTTTTTTCTTGATCACTCATAGTCGATCCTCACGCTGCAACAGGCTGCAGTCCCCGTAGGAATAAAAACGATAGCCATTCTTAATGGCGTGTTGATAGGCCGCACGCATGCGATCCAGTCCAGCAAAGGCGGATACAAGCATAAATAAAGTCGAGCGCGGCAAATGGAAATTGGTCAATAACAGATCAACGATTTTAAATTTATACCCAGGTGTTATGAAAATATCGGTCTCATCATCAAAGGATTTTAGGGTGCCGTCGTTACCCGCGGCACTTTCCAGCAGTCGAAGCGCGGTGGTACCAACCGCAATGATCCGGCCTCCTTCGGCGCGCACAGCATTGATGCGTTCAGCGGTTTCTTCGCTGATATGGCCGATTTCACTGTGCATTTTATGATCTTTGAGATCGTCGACCTTTACGGGTAAGAACGTCCCAGCACCGACATGAAGGGTCAGTGTCAGGTGCTTGATACCTCTTTTGTCAAGGGCCGCCATAAGACGGTCAGTGTAATGTAAACTGGCCGTAGGCGCCGCTACAGCTCCACGATACTTGGCAAACCGCGTTTGGTAATCATCAGCATCCTGTTGATCCGATCCGGCGTCCCTTTGGATATACGGCGGCAATGGCATTTTACCGTATTCTTCCAGGTAAGGGTACAGCTCCTCAGGGGGCAAATCAAAAGCGAGCAGGACTTCTCCGCCATCAAGTTTGTTTTCAACTCTGGCTGTGAAACCATCAGCAAAGCGGACGATATCGTCTGGGCGTAATTTTTTTGCAGGCTTGGCAAAGGTCCACCAACGGGCACCACCTTCGATAGATGGCGGCTCTTGTTTGTGTAGGGTAACTTCAATACCAGCTTCCCCCCGTTTGCCCTTCAGGCGTGCAGGTATGACTTTGGTGTCATTGAAGACAAGCAAATCACCAGGCTGAATGAGCTCTGGCAAGTCTATCATTCTGTGATCTTCAAAGCTGTTGCCTACGGACAGGAGTTTGGCCATGTCGCGTGGGGTTTCCGGTCGGTGGGCGATTACCTCTCGGGGGAGCTCGAAGTCAAAGAGATCCGTTTTCATCTATTCGTATCCTGTTGCTCAGCCTGGATCTTAAAGCGATCAAAGAGCTATTGGGGCGATAGGTATCAGAAGAGAGCCCAGGACGCAAAGGGCAGGTGTTATTAACTGCTATGCTTTATTGGTATGGAGGCTGGGAGGTAAACGTGCGTGTTACTGCGCTTTTTCTTTTGGTTCTTTGGCATTGTATCTGAGACCATATCCGACCCGCTCTTTTGTAATCCCTTCGACAAAATGGAAAGGGCGGTCTTCAATGCCTGCGAAATTCTTTCCGCGCATTAAAATCATCACACCTGCCTTTGCCTCCAAACGCTTTGCATTGGTTTTGTTTCTATCGTCACAGATATAAAATCCTGCTTCACCCGAGAGGGTTAAAATGGCAATTACGGCTTCAAAACAGACTAGGTCACGGTGTGGTGAAATTCCTTTTGATCCTTCGTAATACCGAAGAGCAGCGGTGTCGTTAAAAAAGAAAGGAGTTTGATATGGTTGGGGTGTCATTGCCTCAATGGCAGAGTTTAACTGCTTCTCAAAGGCGCCCTGATAAGCGTCAAGTGCTGTCTTGTCATCGAAATTCATACATATATCAAAATCCTGCTCAACCTCATTTCCGGGTGAGCCAACAACAGGTGTCCCCTTTCGAAATGTAAGGCTTTCAATTGCCATAAGCATTTTTTTGCACCCTGTGTCGTCGACAAGAGGGAAAGCGACTGCTCCTTCAAGAGGCAGGCGAGACATCGCTGCGGCTAAGAAAGCAGGCGTTGTCAAAAGGTGCTGGGCAAAAGAGGGCATTTGACTATCTTCTAAAAGGATATGGTCTGAGCTTAATGTATGTGCTTTATTCTCAATAAAAGGTATATCGCATCTGTGAAATAACAATGTACCAGATGCGTCATTATGAAGCTTGAGTTTGGGAATGCCTAATACAAGCTTTTCCTTTGGCCCGCTCTCGTTCACAAGTAAACAACATTTAATATCGGTAAGTTTTGGTGATATGGATAAATTTTGGATTGTTTTTGCAGCCCTTTGGGGCGCTACGTCAGTTGCCGTCGGTGCTTATAGTGCACATGGTCTGGGCGGTGATGAAACAAGGATGCTCTGGGCTCAAACCGGGAGCTCTTACGGGCTTGTTCACGTTCTTGCTCTTATTGGAGTGACCGCGTTGGGACTGGTCGGGGGAGGCTGCTCTCGCACAAGGTTTGCGGCTTGTGTTTGTTTCTCTCTGGGCTTGATATTGTTCACGGGAGGATTATTTGTTAAAGCCTTGGCGGATGTGTCTCTTGGCGGTCCCTATATACCAATAGGTGGTAGTCTCTATATCGTGGGATGGTTATTGGTCGCGGCTTACGGTTTTACTTTTAAGACGAAAGAGGTCTAGGTATGGCTGAGCATATACTCGATGCAACTGGCTTGAAGTGTCCCATTCCGGTTTTACGAGCTCGTAAAGCCATGAAGCCGCTATCTATGGGTGATGTTTTGGAAATTCATGCAACAGACCCAAGCGCCCTTATGGATTTTAAAAATTTTTGCGAAACCACGGGGCATGAATTTATTTCATCTGAAGAGCGCGATAATGATGTGCTTGTCTTGATGGTTAAAAAGAGTGGCTAACCCAGAACTGATAGGGCTGGACGAGACCCTTTGCTCATTGGTTATCTGAGTAACCAATGAAAGGCCCGTATTAGTTCTGTAGTTCCATTTCCATTGTACCATCGACCATGAGAGATAATAATTTTTTCAGGGCCCCAGGAGATCATTTTCTCGACGGCCTTTTTTGCTTGCTCTCGTCCACTCGAAAAAGCCATACGTATATCAAGCGGTGCTTTCCCATCAGGATCGATATTGCCAGCTAATTTACAGAGGAGCGCTAAATACCATGGTATCTTGTGAGCTTCGAAGTTCTCGATAAGGTCGGTTAATATCAAGGTTTTTGATGACCTGTGGTAAAAGTCGATTTCGTGTAAAAACTTATTTCCTCGTACATATACCTGATCGAGTTCCTGTTTCCAGACGGTTGGAGCCGTGTCTGAAAGCTCGTTGGAGAGAGGAAACTTAATGTTAAATTTATTGGCTCTTTCCATCACCATTGGCGCGGCCCATACCGTGGCCTCCGGATAAATTTCTTTCCATTTACCTACAGCAAGGTAGTGGATGTTGTTGGGAGCAATAAGGTGTTCAATCGTTCCAATTTTATCTATTTCTTTTATAAGTTCGGGGTTTGGCGCAATGGGTGAATGCACCCAAAGTCCCCCGTTGTTGAGACGCACTAAGGTCATTCTTGTTGGAAAAGGGATGCCATAAAAGGAAACACATGGCCCATCCGCAATCCATATGTTCTCCCCTATAGGTTTGAGAGTGTTAATTGGAGAGTAGAGGCGTGTGGTCATAAACTAGAGCACCTTTAATTCAACGTTTGACGAGACACTGGAGAAAAGAAGAAGCCCTTGTGGGACCAAAGGCTTCTTCACTTCGATGTTATTCCGCTGCGTCCGATAAACCTGGTCGTGCCCTGAGTTCCTGATTGTGCTTGCGATCTTTCTCAAGGGTCTTCTCCATCAAGGCAAGCATGGGGGGAATAATCAGTAGGGTTAATACTGCTGATAAGGACAACCCGCCGATAACAACTGACCCCAAACCACGGTATAACTCAGAGCCCGCTCCCGGTACGAGTACCAAAGGCAGCATACCGACAACAGAGGTAAGCGTAGACATAAATATCGGGCGAATACGGTTACGGGTCGCTTCCAAAATCGCGGCCTGAGCGTGCATGTTCTCTACACGTAAATGATGTAAGGTTTGGTGAACAATGAGAATAGCATTATTCACCACAATCCCGACCAGAATGACAAAGCCCAACAAGGTCAACATATCCAAGGGCTGGAAGATGACTGTGTTGAGAAATACTAGTCCAGCTACTCCACCAGCTGTTGCCAATGGTACAGCTAATAGAATGATTAAGGGGTAAAGGAAGCTCTCAAACAACACCGCCATTACGAGATAGACAATCACGATTGCCAAAAGAAGATTGACCACCATGGCATCCCAGGTCTGCGCTAGTTTATCGGCAGTTCCGCTCAGGCTTATCTTCACATCACTTGGTAGACCTGCCGCTTCAAGAGGCGCGATGATTTCTGCGTGTAATGTTTCCAGAGCTTGTTCCAAAGGAACGCCGGCAGACGGTCTGAGTTCGAGTGTTATTGTCCGGAGGCGTTCACGATGTCTGATCTCTGTTGGCCCCGAAGTCAGGATTATTTCTGCAAGGCTCGAAGCCGGAAGGATGGTTCCATCAGAGGTGACGACGGGAAGACTGGCAATGCCCTGGGTTTGCGTGATGCCATTGTTGGGACCCTTGAGGGTCAAATCCAGTCGTTTGTTGCCGACAGTGATTTCTTCGACCCGAAGGCCATCATTGAAAACATCGATAGCTGTGCCGAGTTCATTAACGGAAACACCGTTATCTGCCAGTCTCGTTCTGTTCGGAAGCACGCGTACCTCTGGTGCTCCGAGTTCGAGACCCGGGCGCGGCCTAAACTGGTTACCCTCACTGGTGGGGAATACGGCCAGCATCTTTCCCGTTGCCTGACCAGCAATTGCGAGAATTTCATTTAGGTCAGATCCGGAAATATCCAGATCGATTTTCCGTCCTCCCCCAATGCCGCGACCAAAGAGCGAGGGTTGGTTGATAAAACCAAAAGTTCCGGGTTCTTTGAAAACGGGTTCCTGCAGTACTGGAATAAGTTCGGCAACTCTTTGTCCGTCGACGGCAACGGCACCTAAGAAGGTGTTGGATCTGGTGGCAACAAAAAAGAACCGCTCCATTTTAACAGGCTCACCCGGCGCGGACTCAGGTCCGGTTTCAGAAGCCCACAAGCTGCGAATGGAATTTTCGACATCAATAGCAATCGAAGTCATGGTGTCGAGATTGTAGCCAGGAGGTGGAATGATAATACCAAAGACGAGGTTTCGGTTTCCCTCTGGTAAATATTCGAGTTTTGGCAAGAATTTCCATGTGCCGAGAGTGGCAACGACGGTTAAAGCGCCGACAAGTCCAACCGCGATAATTTTCCTTTTAACGACGATGGCTTGAAATGCCATGACGAACTTTACGAACCCTGTACCAAACTGATCAATACCGGGGAGATGGATACGGTTCATTGTATCGCTACCGTCTGTATCGTGGTCTCTTAGAAAGCGCCGGGATAGGGCAGGTATCACTGTGATTGAAACCAAAAGAGACAGAGTAACCGATACCGAGATTGCAACCGCGATATCTCTAAAGAGTTGTCCTACTTCTAGCTCCATTACCATGATCGGAATAAAGACCATAACGGTGGTTAGTGCAGAAACGAGGATGGCACCCCAAACCTGTTGGGCACCTTCGTAGGCGGCAACCGCAGGTGATTTCCCTTCCTCTTTAAGGCGGAAAATATTTTCAAGCACAACAATAGCGGCATCAACAACCATACCGACAGCAAATGCGAGCCCTGCCAAAGATATCACGTTGATAGATCGGCCTAAGACTGCCATGGCAACAAAAGACCCTACGACCGAAACCGGGATTGCCATGGAAATAATGATTGTAGCGCGTACCGAGCGTAGGAATATGAGCAGGATAATGGCGGCGAGTATTCCCCCGAACCATATGTTCTGTCTTACGAGGTCAATTGCAGAATTGATATAGACGGTCTCGTCATAAACCTGTTCCAGTTTTAGACCTGCATTGGGGACTGCCTTTGCATTGAGATCATCAATGGCTTTATAGATGCCATCCATGGTCTCAATAACGTTTGCCCCGGTTTCGCGCGTGGCGTTAAAGGCGAGAGCTGCATCCCCTAGAACCCTGATGTTAGAGCTTGGGTCTTTGTAATTAAAATTTACCCGTGCAATATCCCCAACTGTTACGCGGGCAACGCTACCGGTAAACGTATCTTGGTAACTACGCAGGACAACTTGTCTGACAGCTTCCACAGTATCTAGATCGCCTTCTGTCCTGACGATGTAACGTCGTTTTCCTTCATCGACGTCTCCTGCGGATATTGAAGAGCTTGCTGCTCGCAATGTGGCAACGACTGAGCTGGCTGTCAGGCCATAACGTGCAAGGAGTTCAGGTTGAACAACAATCTCAATTTCGCGTTCACTCCCACCGTAAATGTTGACGCCACTTACGCCAGGAACACGCTCCAAACGGTCTTTAACAATATCTTCTACAAAGTCACCATAGTGAAAAATAGGCGTGGTGTTGCCATCTTCACGGGTGAGAACAAACCAAGCGATTGGGCTATCTTCTGCACCAGCTGTGTCCAGAGTTGGTTCGTCAGCTTCATCTGGGTATCCGTTGACGCGGTCTAATCGATTTGCCGTTAGCAAAAGGGCTTTGCCCATATCTGCTCCAACATTGAATTCGAGGGTGATTCGACCCGATCCATAAGAAGAATTACTGGTCATGCTGTGAAGGTTTTCCAACCCCTTCAGCTTTTCTTCCTGTTGGGTAATGATTTGACGTTCGACCTCAGCAGGGGCGGCACCAGCCCAGTTCGTTCGAATGGTAATAACGGGACGGTTCACATCAGGGGTAAGTTGAATCGGTATCAGCTGAAGCGCCACTGCTCCAAATAATACAACCATGATCACAGCAGATATGATCGCAATTGGCCGTTCAATTGATACTTTGATAAGATTCATTACGAGGCCCCCTCGTTTTTGGTCTTATCTAATTCTTCCCCATCTTCGCTCTTTTTATCTGGGATGACTTTTTCTGCATCTTGACCATTAATTTGCAGAGGCATACCTGGGAATAAACGTTCATTCCCCCGCGTGACAACTTGATCGCCTACCTGAAGGCCATAAATGACCTCTATGCGCTCGCCGATTTGTTGTCCCAATTGAATTGGCCGAGGTTGAGCACGTCCATCTGCATTTAGGAAGACCATGGGGCCGTTGGCACTTTGGATTATGGCATCTTTGTGGACGGTTGCTACGTCACGTATCGGCCCTGCTGGGACCAGCAAGGTTATGCTCTGATTATCGGCGAGCGTTTCTGGATTTGGTAATTTGGCGCTTAACCTTACGGGGCGGGTTCTGGTTAGAGGATTCTCTGTGGGCAAAATTGCTCTGATCGTTGCCATCAAAGGGGTGCCGTCTTCTAGTTTGAGGGAAAACTCCATACCAGCCTTAATGGCTTTAAGGCGACGTGCAGGTACTTCAACCTCGATCTCTAGGCTGTCGCGAGACAGCAAACGAGCAACTGAATCTCCGGTTTGGACATAGGATCCTGCCTCGGTTTCTTTTGTGAGAACCACCGCATTATAGGGGGCTTTAATCTCGGTGTAGGCAAGGTTGATTTCTGCTCTGCGTAACTTGGCTTTTGCGGTATTAATGTCAGCTCGAGCTTGAGAAACCTCAGCTTTGGCTATGGCACTGTTTTGGACGGAATCTTCATATTTTGATTTGTTGAAGGCGGCAGATTTTCTTAATTTTTCAAATCTTTTAAGCTCTTGGCCTGCGAGAACGAGCCTCGCTTGGAAAGTACTCAATCGGCTATTTGAAGCGGATACTTCACTCGCCGCAAGATCTCTATCTGCGCGAAGTGTTGCAGAATTGAGGCGGGCAATAATTTGGCCCGTGGTTACGCTGTCACCAACTTCAATCAAGACTTCTTCCACGGGGCCAGCAATGCGAGCGGAAACACTACCCGTTTGGCGCGCGACCAGGCGTCCGATAACGGGCACTGTTTGGTTCATTGATTCCGTACGAACTTCATCGACACGAACAAGCGATGCTTTTTGTGCAGAAACGCTAAAAGGGAAGATCATCAGGCATAAAGCCATCAGAAGATGAGAGGTTGTAAACAGCTGGCGCAAACCGGCCTCCTGGAAAGATGCCAAATCAATGGCTTGGTATTAAATAAACTCTACCTCTGATAGCTAGGAGCGACCCTTGATCAATCAGTGATTTTATAGGGAGATTGACGGCTTGGTTGCTATTTGCAACGCCGTTCTCTTTTTGTACTTTAGTAGAGCTACAGGTAATCTGTAAAGGCTAACTCTTGATATTAAAACATAATGTTACTTTTTGAATAGGTAGGTATTATTCTCTAAAGTTAAACGAAAAAAATAAATAATTCCGTCGGCAGTTTGTGCAATTAATGTCACAATTCCTACTATTGATAAGTTTGATTTATAGAATCGCGTCTTAATCAGGAGGATATAAATGGCTACAGCCTTATTCAGTCACCCTGTCAGTCAGCTGCACGATCCCGGCTTGCACCATCCTGAATCCCCCAAACGTATTGAAGCAATATTAAGAGCCTTGGCTGAGCCAGACTTCGACGAATTAGATCGTAGAACGGCGCCTCTTTTGGATAAAGAGAAACTGCAGTGGGCGCATAGTGAAGAGCACATTAAAGAAGTTTTTCGGGCTATTCCTGATACTGGTTATGTCGCCATTGATGGCGATACGGTTGTCTGTAAAGATTCCGGTGAAGCGGCGTTACGGGGAGCTGGGGGAATATGTGCAGCAGTGGATGCCGTTATAAACAAGGATGTTGATAACGCTTTTTGTCTGAGCCGTCCTCCAGGTCATCATGCCGAACGACATCGTGCTATGGGTTTTTGCCTGTTCTGCAATCCTGCAATAGGAGCCTATCAGGCTCGTAATGAACATGGTTTGCAAAAGATTGCGGTAATCGATTTTGACGTACACCACGGCAATGGAACCCAGGACATTCTTTGGGATGATCCGAATATGTTTTATGCTTCAACGCATGAATCACCTCTTTTTCCCGGTACGGGAAGTATCGGAGAAGTGGGCGTTGCCGGAAATATTTTAAACACTCCCTTACCTTCCGGAGCAGGATCATATGAATTTCGCAAAGCCATGGAAGACAGGGTATTTCCCGGCGTGAAAGAATTTGCCCCTGAATTGATTATTGTCTCGGCTGGGTTTGATGCTCACCGTGAAGATCCATTGGCATCCATTAATCTAGAAGATGAAGATTTTGGGTGGGTGAGCAAGAGAATTGTGGAATTGGCTGGAGAGCTTTGTGAAGGGCGTCTCGTCTCTATTTTGGAGGGAGGTTATAACACCGAAGCTTTAGCACGTTCTGTCTCATTACATGTAATGGCCATGATGAATGCCGCAGATTAATCTTATCAAGAATGCTTTCCTTTTTCATTAATATTTTCCGGGACAAATCCTTGTCTGGGTTACGTTGACAACGTAGAGTGCCGCTGAAAATAATTCTCGAGGTTCCCACGATGGAAAATTCACAAACCGCTGAAAGTTTAGCTGACATCCAAACAATGAGTTTCGAAGCGGCATTGGCCGAGTTGAAAATGATTGTGGAGCGCTTGGAACAGGGCGAAGGTAAACTGGACGAAGCGATTGATGCTTATGATCGGGGAGCAAAACTTAAAGCCCACTGCGAAACCAAGCTTCGGGAAGCTCAAGAGAAGATCGAAAAAATTACCATTGGTCCAGATGGTGAGCCTCGTATCGAACCTTTTGATGTGGCTTAGAGCCTGCTAGCGGAGATACCTTCTATGCAGGACGTTAAAACAGCCCTTGCAGTTCGTGCCTATGCGGTACAAGACCGCCTTGACGCTTTACTTCCCTCGCTATCTGCACCTGAAGGTGAGGTGATTGAGGCGATGCGTTATAGTGCCTTGGGCGGAGGAAAGCGGTTGCGCCCTTTTCTGGTCATGGAAACTGCAGCTCTCTTTGAAGTGGCAGAGAATAACGCCCTAGAGGTCGCGGCAGCATTGGAAATGGTGCATTGCTATAGCCTTGTGCACGACGATCTTCCTGCTATGGATGATAGTGACTTAAGGCGTGGTCGACTGACGGTTCATAAAAAATGGGATGATGCTACAGCGATTTTGGCTGGAGATGGTCTTTTAACCGAGGCGTTTGCCGTCTTGGCGGATAGTAAAGCACACCCGGAAGCAGATGTGCGTCTCAAGTTGATATCTGGCCTCGCTGCGGCTTCGGGAGCTGCAGGTATGGTTGGGGGGCAAATGATCGACCTTTCTCCAAACCGCACAAATCTGGATCTCGACGGGATTACACGCTTACAGGCTCTTAAAACTGGGGCGTTAATTCGCTATGCCTGTCAGGCTGGAGCAATATTGGGTAAGGCTGGGTCCGAAGAATATCAAGCCTTGAGCCTTTATGCCGAAGACATTGGGCTGGCTTTCCAAATTGTTGACGATTTGTTGGATCACGAAGCAACCCCAGAAGAAACCGGAAAACCAACGGGTGTTGATTCCGACGCTGGAAAAGCGACCTTTGTTGGCCAACTTGGTTTGAACACTGCACGCGAAAAGGCAGAAGAATTAGTACAGTCGGCTAAATCTAGACTTGATATTTTCGCAGGAAAGGCGCAGTTACTTCGCGACACTGCCACATTTGTGTTGGAACGTAGGTCCTGAGTTAATTGCGACCCTGTTTAAGGTTAGTTTAACAAGTAGCTTTAAAGTTATCTGTTAAATTTTCTGTGGAAAAATTAACCCGACCAGGATTATAATTTATCGCTGGTTGTCGAGGGACCTAAAATTCTCGTGCCTTGCTGAAGGTATTCGAGAGATAAAGTGATGGAGAGACGGGTGAGTCAGTACGGTCATAATCGCCAGACCCCTCTGCTGGACACAGTAAAGAATCCTGCAGATCTACGCACGTTGGATGAAAGTCAGCTGCCACAGTTGGCCGAAGAAGTTCGCTTGGATATGGTCAATGCCGTATCGCGTACCGGCGGTCATCTCGGCGCAGGTTTGGGCGTGGTTGAGCTGACCGTTGCGATCCATCATGTGTTTAACACGCCGGATGACAAACTTATCTGGGATGTGGGCCATCAATGTTATCCCCATAAAATTCTCACAGAACGTCGAGACCAATTAAGTACGATCCGGCAAGGTGGCGGGTTATCAGGTTTTACCACGCGCAAAGAAAGCATCTACGATCCTTTTGGCGCGGCACACAGTTCAACATCAATTTCTGCCGGGCTAGGTTTTGCCGTTGCACGAGATCTCGCAGGCAAAACCAACAATGTGATTTCTGTTATCGGTGATGGATCCATGACCGCAGGCATGGCTTATGAAGCCATGAACAATGCTGGCGCAATGAATTCCAGACTGATTGTTATTCTCAATGATAATGATATGTCGATCGCTCCGCCTGTTGGGGCGTTGAGCGCGTATTTGTCTCGGTTAATTTCAGCGAAGCCTTATCAATCGATGCGCCATTTGGCGAAAGAAATTATCAGTAAATTCCCGCCACGAATTGAGACAGCCGCTAAACGTGCGGAAGAGTATGCCCGTGGATTTTTCACAGGCGGGACTTTGTTTGAAGAACTTGGCTTTTTCTATATTGGTCCTGTCGATGGGCATGATTTCTCTCACCTTCTGCCTGTCTTGAAGAATGTTCGTGACTGCGGATTTGATGGACCTGTTCTTATTCATGCCGTGACCCAAAAAGGGAAAGGATATGAACCTGCTGAACAGGCTGCGGATAAATATCACGGTGTTTCAAAATTTGATGTCGTCAGTGGTAAACAACAAAAATCACCTCCCAAAGCACCGCTTTATCAAAACGTATTTGCCAAGGCTCTGATTGCCGAAGCGAAACACGATGACAAGATCGTTGCAATGACGGCTGCGATGCCAACGGGAACTGGGATTAACCTGTTCGAAGAAGAATTTCCTGATCGAACATTTGATGTCGGAATTGCCGAGCAACACGGAGTGACATTTTGTGCCGGGATGGCCTGTGATGGCTATAAACCTTATGCAACAATCTATTCGACCTTCTTGCAACGGGCTTACGATCAGGTCGTCCATGATGTCGCTATTCAAAGCCTGCCTGTTCGCTTTATTATCGATCGTGCGGGGATGGTCGGCGCCGATGGTGTGACCCATCAGGGAAGTTACGATCTAGCGTATCTCGGATGTATTCCTGATATGATTATCATGGCACCGTCCGATGAGCTTGAACTGATGCATATGGTTGCAACATCAGCAAAAATTGATGACAAGCCAAGTGCGATCCGTTTCCCAAGAGGGGAATCAACGGGTGAGGTTGAATTGCCTGATCGGGGAAGCGTTCTGGAAATCGGGAAGGGCCGCATTATCCGTGAAGGTACACATGTCGCTATTCTTGCGCTTGGTACCCGTTTGGAAGACTGCCTTAAAGCTGCCGATAAATTGGCTGCGCATGGCTTTAGTACAACCGTAGCAGATGCTCGTTTTGCCAAGCCATTGGATGCAAATTTGGTTCGATCCCTTGCAAAGAACCACGATGTGTTTCTTACCGTAGAAGAAGGTTCCATTGGTGGATTCTCTTCATTGGTATCCAATTTACTTGCGAACGAAGGCCTGTTCGATAAGGGACTAAAGTTCCGCCCGGTTTGCATGCCAGATATCTTTATCGACCATGACACTCCAGCTAAACAGTTGGAACAAGCAGGGTTGGACTCGGAAGGCATCTTTAATAAAGCAATGTCCGCCCTTGGTAAGGAAGCTGTGGCACCTTCGTCATCGATTGCTTAAATTTTATTCAGTAAATTTGACTGATTTTTTGGAAGGGAGCCCAAGGGTTCCTTTTCTGCGTTATAGAGACTTCTAAAAAGCTCTATACAACTCCAGTTCAACCCGCTAGGGTGAGCTCCAAGCTCAAGTTATTAAATTTACCTAAGCCCCACAATATGGGTGGCGACGAACAACCTTATAGGCTGCGTGCGTCGGTAGATTTCTCATTTTAGGATCAAGTTAATGTCAACCGGACTGTCAACGGACAGGGCTTTTGAGGCCCCTGACCAATTTTTGCCGCCTTCGATTTTATGGGGCGAAGAGCTGAAAGCCAGTTTTAAACTTTCTTGGCCTCTCGTCATTGCCCAATTGGCACAAATGGCTCTCTATACAACAGATGTTATCATGATGGGGTGGCTTGGGCCTAAGTCTCTTGCTGCGGGTACACTAGCTACAACACTTATGAGCCCTTTTCTTCTGTTTGGAATTGGTTTGATTACCGCTGTTGCTCCAATGATGGCACAGGCTATAGGGGCGCTTGACTTTAAATCTGTTCGCCGAACAACGCGCCAGGGCTTTTGGGCGGCTGTATTGGTTGCGACCATACTTGTTGCTTTGATTTGGAATGCCGAATTTATTTTTCTAATTCTTGGCCAAACGCCAGAGAATGCATCAAAGGCCCAAGGCTACATTCGATTTGCTGTGTGGAGTTTCTTCCCGGCTTTTCTTTTCCTTGTTTTGCGTTGCCTGCTCTCATCTCATGGAAAAACATCGGTTGTATTATACATTACGATCGCTGGTATTGTTGTAAACGCCTTGGGTAACTATGCACTTATGTTTGGCAATTGGGGCTTTCCTAAGTTGGAATTACCTGGCGCAGGAATTAGCACAACGTTTGTAAATACTATTATGTTTGTGTTGATCTTGGCCTATATTCTGATGCACAGACGGTACAAAAGGTACGCTATACTTGTAAGGTTATGGAAACCTGATTGGTCGAGGTTTAGAGAAATTTTCCGTATCGGTCTCCCTATTGGCTTCACACTGACTGCCGAGACGGGCCTATTTACCGCAGCGGCCATTCTTATGGGCTGGTTGGGAACGAACGAACTCGCGGCACATGCGGTTGCTCTTCAGTGTGCGGCTTTGGCTTTTATGGTTCCTTTAGGTATTAGTCAGGCAGCTACAATTAGAGTTGGCTTAGCGTATGGTAAAAAAAACCTTGATGGTATTCGCAAGGCTGGCTGGGTTTCGATTGCCATGGGGACGGGCTTTATGGTCTTTACCTGCCTGGCTTTTTGGTTGATCCCAAATACTCTGGTTGCTTTTTTCCTTGATCCTGCTCTCCCTGAAAATGAAGTTACCCTTGGCCTTGCTGTTTCGTATCTTGCGGTCGCGGCACTTTTTCAGCTTGTTGACGGATGTCAGGTTGTTGCATCGGGTGCTCTGCGTGGGCTTAGTGATACGAAAGTACCCATGTTTTTAGCAATATTTGGCTATTGGGTTCTAGGGCTTCCTATTTCGTATATTGGTGGATTTGTTCTTGGTGGTGGAGGACAGGGTATTTGGTTAGGGCTTGCGGCAGGGCTTGCGTTTGTGGCAGTGGTTTCTGTTGTGCGTTTCACATTACGTGATCGTTTTGGACTGACTAATTACAAGAGCATTTAACGTGGCAAAAATCGGAAAAAAAAGAGCAGATCAACTTCTTGTTGATCGTGGTCTGGTCGAAAGTAAAACGAAGGCACAGGCTCGTATAATGGCCGGGCAAGTCTATACGGATACAAAACGTGTAGATAAACCTGGACAACCTCTTGCCGAAGATGCGCCTCTGACCGTGAAGGGAGAGGATCACCCTTGGGTTAGTCGTGGAGGACTCAAGCTTGAGAAAGGTTTGAAGACTTTCAATATTGACCCTACAAATTTGATTTGCATGGATGTTGGGGCCTCTACCGGGGGCTTCACTGATGTTCTTTTAACCAATGGCGCGCGCAAAGTGTTTGCGGTCGACGTTGGACATGGGCAACTCGCTTGGAAAATTCGTAAGGATGAGCGTGTCGAGGTCATGGAACGCACCAATGCGCGGCATTTAACCAGAGAACAAATTCCCGATACGATCAATATGATTGTGTGTGATGCCAGCTTTATTGGTTTGGAAACCGTGTTACCTGCGTCTATGGCTTTGGCGGAACCAGGGGCTTTCATGATTGCCTTGATCAAACCTCAATTTGAGGTTGGCAAAGGTCGCGTTGGTAAAGGGGGCGTTGTCCGCGAGCCAGAGCTTCATCAAGAAGTTTGCGATCGCATCGAAAGCTGGCTCACCAATGAAACCGACTGGACAGTTCTTGGATTGACCGAAAGCCCAATCAAAGGGCCTGAAGGGAATATTGAGTTTCTAATTGCAGCCAGAAAATTCTTATAATAATTCGTCGTGCCCAAGAAATTAACTTTTTACAATTTTATTTAGGGTTTAACTCTCGGTAATCGCTTGATAATTTTTCGTTTATTACCTGTTAACCCACTCACGGTATCTTAGGTAGAAGAAAATAGTACAAGAGTATCGTCTGTTTTGTTTTCGGCGTTTTGTTATTTGGTTCTCTGTACCATATTTAACAGCCCTAAAACATATATCCATATAACGATATCATACAGAAACGATACCAAGTTGGTTGCCGGGGGATATGAGTTATGTGCCAAGTTACAAAGTGCCGATGTTCGCATAGTTTAATTGTGAAATTAGATAGGTAACTAGATCAGAATGGTCTTTAAATCTGTCCGCACAAAGTTGTTGATCATCTGTACTCTGTCTGTCCTCGTGACCGGGCTGGTCCCTTTCCTGTTTTTTGAAGTTCGATTTTTCCAACTCGAAGAAGAGCGCATTGCTCAACGCGCACTAGATGTCGCAACAAAAGTGTCTGTGCCTTTGTCCCGTTCGCTCTGGGACTATGATGAAAGCACGGTTCTGTTGGTTCTTGATACTCTTATGCGAGATCCCGATTTGGTTCGTGTCCGTATTATCCTTCCTGATAACGGGGGCGAATTTTATCCGGCATCAGATCTTAATCCAGAGAGTTTCGAGTTAACGGGCATTGATTTTGTTCGTATCCCACTGACCTATACAGTGTTTGAAAGTGAGGAGATCCTTGGCCACTTAGAGATTGGTTATACCACCGAGCGCGCTTATTCCGAGGTTTGGACCCGGGTTTTCTTTGATGCCCTGATCTTCGTATTTATCTTATTGACACTCGGTGGTGGTGCTGCGGTGGCTATTAACCGAGCAGTTGGACGCCCTCTCAAGCTGTTATCTCATTCTATTGAAGAGATGGCGACACAGAAAAAACCGATCCTTGTGAAGTGGCGATCGGATGATGAACTCGGTCAAACGGTTGAAGCTTACAATAACATGTTGATTACAATCGATCAGCATGAACGGGTTCTTACCGAGGCTAAGGAAACAGCTGAAATAGCCAACCGGGCCAAGACTTCATTTCTTGCGAACATGAGCCATGAATTACGAACTCCTTTGAACGCGATTATTGGCTTTTCAGAAATATTGATGAAAGAGAAAGATTATAAAGTCGATCAGGAAAGGCGCGAAGAATATCTGGGGTATATCTTTGAAGCTGGCTCAAGTCTGATGACTATGGTGTCTGACATTCAGCAGATTTCACGCTTGGAATCAGCCGAAGCAGGCATTCAAGACGAAGCGTTGGATGTTACTGATGAGGTTCTTGGCTGCGCGCGTGCTTTAGAACTTAGAGCTGCTGACAGAGGCGTCATTGTAGAATGTTCAATGCAAGAAGGCTTACCTTATTTGAAAACCAACGCACAGGGATTTAAACAGATTGTTGTTAATTTATTGAGCAACGCCATTCACTTTACACCGCGGGGCGGTCAAGTGGAGGTTTCGGCCTTGTTTGATGAATATCATGGTTTGAGTATTCGCTTTTCCGATACAGGCATTGGGATCAAAAAAGAGGATCTGCCTTTTGTTACGGATCCCTTCTGGAAATCTACAGAAGGAGGAGAAGAGCGCAGTGGGCTGGGACTGAGTATTGTTAAAGCGATTACCGAGCGCAACAAAGGAACGCTTTCAATTGATAGTGAACCAGGCAAAGGGACATCGGTAACGGTTAACTTCCCAACCGAACGTCTGGTCGAGAGATCACAACTTCTCAACGAAGCGGAAGCGTCTTAACTGCTCAGAAGATCCTTACTTTAAGGATCTCCTGAGCATCTCAATTTATTTACTCCCTAAGGGTTTAATCCCTGAATTTAGTACGGACACGCGGGGATCTTGTGTCGCTTGCTCAATGCCTTGCAGCATGGGGGATGCGATTTTCAAAAGGCTTTTAACAGACTGTAATACAGCCGGATCACTGAGGATCATGGGGCCGCCCATGGCATTTTCCAAAAGCTCTTCAATAGGATCGCGTGGTGTTGGGAAAACGACGAGCTCATGAGCGATGTCTTCGTGGATCATTGCGGCTTCTCGCGCGGCTTGTACGGCTTCACGGAACCCACCGAGCTCGTCGATCAAGCCGTTCTCTTTCGCTTGAAGACCGCTCCAGATCTGTCCCTTGGCTATGGTGTGGACCTCTTGTTGGCTTTTTCCACGCCCTTCGCCGACCTTAACGGTAAAGTCTTCATAAATACGGTCGAGAGATCCCTGTAATCGTGCCCAGCCTTCGTTGGTGAACTCTTTGTTGGCACTGTAGAGATCGGCATTATCTCCGGCCTTAACACCGTCCCACTTTACGCCTACTTTGTCCCACAATCCGCTTAATACCATTTTACCGCCGGCAACGCCGATGGACCCTGTTATCGTTACAGGATTGGCCAGAATTTTATGTGCAGGAGCAGAGACGAAATATCCGCCAGACGCTGCGACTTCGCCCATGGAAATAATGACGGGTTTGCCAACTTCTTTTGCCCGAACAACTTCGCGCCACATGACGTCTGACGCAACATAAGATCCGCCGGGGCTATCAATACGCAGGAGGATCGCTTCGATGGATGGATCATCGATGGCATCAGAGATGGCTTGCGCTATCGTGTCTGAGCCCATTGTACGACTACCGCCAAAGAAGGCATCCCCTTGGCTATCTCCAAGATGAATTTCACCCAGGCCGTATATCAAGGCAATGCGTGAGGCATTTTCTGAAACCTCTGGTGTTGTACTAAAGGCGTAATCTGTAATGTTTACAAACTCACGACCATCAGCCAAAGCTTCGCTGCTGACTTCGTCCCAATAGCCAATGCGGTCGACAAGGTCGGTATCAATCGCTTCAACTGCACTTAAGGGCGAGCGATCCATCAAGCTGCCAATCTCACCAGGTTTTTCCCGGCTAATTGAGATTTCTTTTTCAATTTGAGCAAAAATTGAATCAAGAACTCCTTGGGTGTTCTTGCGAACAGGTTCAGGCATGCTATCGCTGGTGAACATATTCATGACACCTTTGAATTCATGACGTTGACTGAATTGTGGAAGGACACCGATCTCGTCAAGAACAGGACGTAAATAGGGGCTTTCCATACTGAAACCGGAAATATCAAGATCGCCTGAAGGCTGGATCCATACATTCTCTGCCGCGCTTGCTAAGTAGTAATGCAGGGTGCCGTGCCCGGCCTCACCATAAGTTTCAGCGAAAGAAGCACTCCATTTTCCCGTTTTTACAAAATCTTTTATCGCTCGGCGGAGTTCTTGTGCTTGTGCTAAGCCTAAAGGACCGCGCCCTGCACGGATTAGTACGCCTTTGACACGGGTGTCTTCCTGGGCTCGATAAAGCGCCTCAACGGCATCGTGTAAAGGAATGCCGGGCTGAAAAGAATTGCTCAGGTATGAGGTTTTGTAAGGTCCCTCCCAGATACCTTGGGATAGATCGATGGTCAGGATCATTTCTGAAGGCAGGTTTTGATTATTAACCTTTTTGCCTAATTCATCGGCATTGTTAATCATCACGCCGACAAGAACTGTTATTAATATGACAAGCAGACCAAGCGCCGCAAAAAGGCCGATAATACCTTTAAATAGAAACCGAAAAAATGACATGACCTAAAAGATCCAACAGTTATGAGAATATCTTAGGGTGTAAGATGATGATCCTTCGGCTTTTTTGCAAGCTTGGGATGAGCTTTGGATCTATTTATTCTCGAGCCTGAGCTAAATAAGACTGACCTTGTGATTGCGGCTTTTTGAAAAGCTGTTAAATTGGCGCAAAATTGCCAGAGATTAAGACTGGTATAATCATAAAAATTAGGTGTCAGGAATATGCGACGTAAGGCACGCCGAGGCGGCGGAAAACAGATCGAGCTAGAGATCAAGACTCTTGGTGCGCGTGGTGACGGTGTAAGTGAGCATGAAGGCAAGCCGGTCTTTGTTCCCATGACATTGCCAGGGGACCGTCTGCTTGTGAAGCTTGTCGGTGAACGCTCGGGTGGTTTGAAAGCGGAAATTCTGGAGTTGCAAGAACAGGCTGCTGATCATGTTGATCCTTCCTGCCAACATTTTGGTCCTTGTGGTGGCTGTACAGTACAACACGCGACACCTGAGTATTATCGTCGTTGGAAAAAAGACATCGTTATTCAAGCCTTGCGACGAAAAGGTTTTAGTGGCGGTGAAGTTACAGATCTGATTCAAATCGATGCTGGAACACGACGGCGCGCCGTTTTTGCCGCCGAAGCTCGTGGTAAAAAGATTGACCTTGGTTTTCATGAACGCGAAAGCCATAAAGTTATCGATATCATAGATTGTAAAATACTGACCTCTCGTCTAGGCGAGATTCTCCCTCCAATGAGAGAACTCCTGAAAGTTTTATTGGGACCTGATCAATCAAAAGCTGACATTACAGTTATTGATTCCACAGCTGGTCTTGATATTCTTGTCGTTTCAGATGCTAAGTTGACCCTAGAAAGTCGTGAGGCCATCACGAGTTTTTCTGAAACCAACAAGATTGCTCGTTTTGCATGGGGCCGTCCGAAAGGGGAGCCTGAACCGGTTGCCATTAGAGATAAGCCAATACAGATGTTTGGTGATGTTCCGGTCCTCCCTCCAGAGGGAGCCTTTCTTCAACCAAGTCAAGAAGGGCAAGATATTCTCACAAAATTGGTATTGGATTATTTACCAGAGGACGTTGAGACGGTTGCAGATCTGTTTTCAGGCTGTGGTACTTTTACATTCCCCTTGTCTAAAAAAGCCCATGTCCATGCAGTAGAAGGGGATGAGCGCGCTATTACGGCTTTGACTTCGGCTTCAAGGCGTAATGAAACGGATCACAAAATAACAACTGATTGTCGGGATCTTGTTAAAGACCCTGTGACTGCTGATGAGCTGCTCGGTGGAGACTGTGTTGTGCTTGATCCCCCGAGAACAGGGGCAAAAGAGCAATGTTACGAGCTGGCTCAATCAGATATCAAAACGATTATCTATGTGTCCTGTAGTCCGACAACCTTTGCTCGGGATGCTAAAATTCTTGTCGAAAGCGGCTATGCTTTGAAAGAAGTCACGCCGGTTGATCAATTCATCTGGAGTGGGCATCTAGAACTTGTCGCTTGTTTTGAGGCAATTGGTTATGAAGATGAAGAAGAAGAAGAAGAGCTTGATGATCAGGAAGACCTAGCGCAATAGCCTGGTTCTTTTATTATGAGGCATTACTCAGCGAAGATAGGTGGTCCTCTAGGACGGTCATGGGGACCTCTATCTGCTTGCTCATAAGTGCTGACCGCATCACTTCTTTTTCTGCATCGGTCACAACAGGATGGGCAAAGGCGTGATCACGCATTTCCTTACTGGGCCATATGGCATAGGCCACCCAGTGTGCATCGGATGCAAGATGTAATCGGGAACCCTGAACATCGTACTGGGATCGTAGTTCTAGGGTGACCCTGTGCCAAATCTCCTTAAAAGGATTAATGACCTCGGGATTGATCACCCAGTGGTAAAAGCTTGCAAAAACACTGGGATCTTTTTGTGGGATGGGAAGAAGGAGATCATCCGTAACGACGAGTTTCATTTCAGGGTGACGTCGTTTTGTGCAATCGCGCATCTGCATAATCTGATCTTGATGGGGAATGCCGGATGCAAAGGCTTCGGTGCGGTGTTCCAGACTATCCCATAGAGCATAAGCTAGGTAGCTGCCATCGTCTGATTTATGTAACCGGGATCCGCCGGATCCTTCTTTTTCTTTCAGACAAAGGGTAACGTCTCTCCATGCAGTAACAAAATCTTCTTCTGCGGATGGCTTTAAATCCCAACGATATATGATGGCATGCATGAGGCATATTAGCACAATTGCCTGAATTTTAAAACTCGGGGCTTTGCATGAAATTGCTTTGCCCTTATATTTCTTCGGAACGAATGACTAATTTATATTAGCGGCGATGAGCCGTATCCATTTGATTTAATACCATTTTGAGAGATTTATGACAGTCCAAACCCTTCCGAGTGACCATCAAAAAGTTCCAACTGCGAAGGTTGGGGTCTTGTTAATGAATTTGGGGACTCCGGATGGGACCGATTATTGGTCTATGCGCCGTTATTTGAGTGAATTTCTGAGTGACCAAAGGGTGATCGAAGCGCCTAAATGGTTATGGCAGCTTATTCTTCAGGGGATTATCTTGACGACCCGCCCGAGTAAAAGTGGCGAGGCTTATAAGGAAATATGGAACACAGAAAAGGATGAATCCCCACTTCGAACTATAACAAGGGATCAGGCCGAAAAATTGCAAGAAAAGCTGTCTGAGACTTATCCTGATGTTATTGTCGACTGGGGCTGGCGGTATGGAAATCCTGGGGTGAAAGGACGCATTGAGGCCTTGCAAAAACAGGGGTGTGATCGCATTTTGCTTTTTGCGCTTTACCCGCAATATTCTGCAACAACCACGGCAACAGCTTACGATAAATGTTTTGATGCGCTCAAAGAAATGCGTTGGCAACCCGCAGTTCGATGTGTTCCTGCCTATCATGATGAACCCGTTTATATCGACGCCTTAGCAAAATCGGTTGAAGAAGGTATTGCCAAATTATCGTGGAAACCTGATGTGACCATTGCATCATTTCATGGATTGCCCGTGGAATATCACGAAAAGGGCGATCCTTATTACTGCCATTGTGCGAAAACCACACGCCTACTTCGGGATCGTCTTGGTTTGTCAAAAGAAACATTGAAACTTTGCTTTCAGTCTTTGTTTGGTCCCAAAGAATGGCTTAAGCCCTATACGCAACCCACTGTCGAGGAAATGGCTCGTAACGGCGTTAAGAACTTGGTCATTCTCACCCCTGGCTTTTCGGTCGACTGCGTTGAAACTCTGGAAGAAGTCGATATTGAGGTTCGCGAAGCTTTTCTTGAAAACGGGGGCGAAAATTTTGCCTTTATCCCCTGTCTCAATGCGGATCAGGGCGGTATGGACGTAATAGAAAAAATCACCCTGCGTGAACTACAGGGTTGGATTTAAAGCTCTTAAATAAATCGTTATCTTGATGAATTTTTTCTCTATACGAGCTAGACGCTATTTTAGAGCAGAAAGAACATTAGAGTAATCGTCTGTCCAGATTTTGTGTGAAGTGTCATAAGCAAGCTCTCGCCAATGATTTTCAACGCCCTTTTTCTGACCTTTTGTAAGAGGGATTAGTTGGTCTAAGTGTTTTTCCTCACGTGCGAGGGCAATCCAAGACGAGTCAAAGTGGTAAGGTTTACGTGATTTCTCATCTTCATCACGCATGTAATGATAAATGCGTGAATGTAACCCTGCTGCTTGTGAGGTGACAGCGACAATTGGTTCAAGATTGAAATATCGATTAGAGACATGGAGGATGATTAAACCATCTTCTCTAACTTTATCACGGTAGAGCTTGATAGCTTCTTCTGTCAGTAAATGTATTGGGATGGAATCAGATGAAAAAGCATCAGCAATCAAAAGATCATATGTCTTGTCTTTAATGTTCAAAAGAGAGAGGCGTGCATCCCCAATAACGACTTGGGTATCATCGGCGCATTCGGACATGTAGGTGAACAGTGACGCGTTTCGGGCCATGTCTTCGACGAGGGGATCAATTTCAAAGAAAGTCCATTGTTGTCCGGGTCTGCGATAACATACTGCGGTTCCTGTACCTAAACCAATTGCGCCAACCTGCGTAAGAGGTTTATTGTTCTCTTGATATGATTTTAGTAACAGTCCGAGCCCCGTATCGTAGTGGTAGTAACTTAAGGGCTCCAGAGATTTTGTAAATTGCACGCCGTGGATCGTTGTTCCATGTTTGGCTATCCGGATTTCTTTTTCAGGCCCTTGATAATTTTGGGCCTCGAGCGAATGTTCTTGTACGGTATAAACACCAAAAAAACTTCGTTCTTGGAAAACAAATTCATCGGAAATTCCACTAATTTGACCACTTATGAACAGGCAAATAGCTGTGCCGAAGGCAAGGCGAACTGGCCGGCCTACACTTTCTATCAATAGTAAGAGGATAAGTGCTGCAATAAGCGCTGCTATTAAATTTAAGGCCAAGACATCATCGGATTGTATTAGTCGGATTAAGAACACCAGGCATACGATAACGAACGGAATGATTATATCAGCATAATAGCTATTTGCTTTCGGGCCGATCCGTCTATTGATAATAGCAATTATTGTCTTAGAATTTTTCGGCATCAACAGGGCCACGATGATTAATAGCAGTGCATACTCGTATATATTGGAGAATATAATCGGAGCTATTATCCCGATAAATATGCCGCCGAGGACGCCACCAAAAGACATCGCAATATAGAAATTGGTAAGATATTTTGCTGGTGGACGAGCAGTAGCAAGACGGCCATGGCAGTAGAGCGCAATAATGAAAAAGCTGATTAAACTTCCAGCAATATAGAGGAAAATAGTGTCTATTTGAGTGGTCGTTACCCGCACTAAGGCAATCGCAAGTAAGAAGTATGGGGCAAGAGCGGCGACAAATTTGTTTGATATAATTGGATTTTGTGAAAAGACGATTACATAGGTTAGAAGATAAAGGCCCAAAGGAATAACCCACAACAATGGGGTAGCCAGAAGGTCCGTCGTGATTTTATTTGTAACACTTAACAAGAGTGCTGAAGGCACAAACGCGAGGACAATCCAATAGGCATAGTCCGATATTTTGGGGGGTGATTCTTTCTCTGCTTTTACCGTCTCTTTGAGCTCTTCTTTCAGGGGGATGGGTATTATTCCTTTCCCTTTTAACGTTGAGCTACAGAAGAGAATGAGGACGAGAAGTGCAGCGAATCCATAGGACCAAAGCCATCCCTGGCTCTTTAAACCAAAGAAAAATTCAATGAATAAAGGATAGGCTGCCAAGGCGGCGATGCTACCAACATTACTTGCTGCATAAAGAAAGTATGGATCATTGGCATGTTCATCGTTCGTGGATCTAAACCAGTCTTGCAACAGGGGAGCATTTGCCGAAATAATAAAAAAGGGCAAGCCAATTGAAGACATAAATAGCCATAGAAGCCAAGAGGTTGGCCAATTCTCTGAGGGTGTCTCAAAACCCAAAGGGATTGCGATTGGTAGAAAGAGGATTGCGACTGCCATGATGATGAGGTGAACGGTAATCTGAGTACGTAGTCTAAATGTTGAAGAGAGAAAATGCGCATAAATATATCCAGCTAGTAACATCGCCTGGAAAAAGACCATCGCTGTGTTCCAAATGGCAGGTGCCCCGCCCAAGAGAGGGAGAACCAGCTTTGTAAACATGGGCTGAATAAGGAATAAAAGGAATGCGCTCAGACAAAGTGTGACGATAAAAAGGTAACGAATTAGGGTGTTCATCCCTGTATTCGTTAATTTAGTTTGAGAGTTTGAATTACTAATCATTATGCCCAATAATACCCTGAGAGTTTGAGTATGAGGATACTATTGATCACTTGTTAAAACAGGTTTAATTTTCTCTTTGATTACCCCTGAAACACCTTCATTTACTTCTCTTTCGTCAGATATTCTGGATCAGGAACATATTTGTTGTACCTTTTCAGGCAATAAGCATGAAAAAGGTGTGGGGTGTAAAAAGTAGTGGCTCTCTTCTCAAATTGAAAACGGATTGATCTTCCGTAAGTTAGATGTCAGAGGAAAGCTCTTCATTGAATACGGCCCTAGTGAAGTTTGTTGGCGGTCTATTTATTTGATAAGGTCGACGAGAAACCTAGATTTAGAGATACTCTTCATCACCCGGTCAATATCGAGTTTGAAACATTGGTGATCTATTATTCACACCAATGTCCTTTTGCCTTAGATTGTGCCAAGAAAATGAAGGACGCGGCGCGTTCTTTAGGGATAGAAGTTGAAACGAAATTGCTTCAAACAAGTGAGGATGTACAAGCCGGGCCATCGCCTTTTGGAATTTTCGGTGTTGTTTGGAGAGGACGTTTTATCACTCATGAAATGATGACCTACGATAAATTTGTCAACTTCCTAAAGTGCTTTAATTAGGGTGATTCTTGATTAAGAAGATAACGGTTGTTCTAAATTATAGAGTGTTTCTTAAATCCATAAATTTTAAATTTGGACACTCACTTTAACGTCGAAAGCACGTGAGAATAATCATCTGTCCATACCTTGATTTCAGGATCTACGGTAAGCTTTTTCCAAGAATTTTTCTCCACCGGATTAACGGAAGGGGAGGCGGCAAGGATTTGGTCGAGAACGAGATCACTTTTTGCGAGAGCAACCCACGATGTGGAAAGTTGATAAGGTTTGTCTGTTTCAGGATCTAGGCCTTTTAGGTAATGATACACCCTCGACTTTAATTCTGATGCATCGGCTGTCGCTGCAATAACGGGCTCGAGATCGAAATAACGATTTGAGATGTGAAGTATAATAATGCCATCGTCTGCTATCTTATTCTTATAAAGATCAAAGGCTTCTTTGGTTAAAAGATGTATCGGGATTGAATCTGAGGAAAAAGCATCTGCAATTAAAAGGTCGAACTCTTTGTCTTTAACATTCTTAAGAGAGAGGCGCGCATCGCCAATGACGATGTCCTTCAGCGGCCCGCATTCACTTAGAAATGTAAACTGGGATTGATCGCGTGCCAGCCTCTCAACCAGAGGATCAATTTCAAAGAATGTCCATTCCTGATCAGGGCTTTGATAACAAAGTGCGGTACCTGTTCCGAGCCCTATAGCGCCGACTTTTTTTGGCTGTAAGTTCGTAGCTTCATAAGCACTCATTAAAAGACCCAAGCCACCTTGGCGGTGGTAATAGCTCAAAGGTTCTTGAGAGCCTTTGAATTGAATACCATGAACTGTGGTGCCGTGTGTGGCGATCCGGACGATTTGATCGATTTCACTGTCCGTGGGTCCTTTTTGAACAGTATATACGCCAAAAAAACTACGTTCATTAAAGAAATATTTTTGTGAGATATCACCAAACTGCCCACTGATAATTAAGCTTACAACGATACTAAGTGAAAATCGAACTGGGCGCCCAATTCCTTCAATGAGGAGGAGGATAATCACCGTCGTAGCGAGCACGGTGATTAATTTAACGATTATAGTTTGGTCTGTTTGTACCTGATCAATGATCCACGAAAGCCCTAATACCGTAAGGGGCAATATGATATCAGCGGCAATAGATTGTGATCTTTTACCAATAAGGGTGTTGATGAAGGATATCGCAGGTTTCGCTGTTTTAGGCATCAGGAGTGCGGCGAAAATCAACAGAAGGGCGTATTCGTAAATGTTGTTAAAAATATTGGGAGCGATAATCCCGACAAAAATACCACCGAGGACTCCGCCCAGAGACATTGCGATATAAAAGTTGGTTAAAAATTTGGCATTAGGGCGCAGGGAGGCGAGCTTGCTATGGCAGTAAAGTGCAATAAAGAAAAAGCAAATCAAGCTCCCGGTAATGAACATCAAAATAGTATTTGTGCTTGGCGTAGAAATCGTGACAACAGCCACTGCAATGAGAAGATAAGGCGCAATTGTGGATACGGTTTTGTGGGAAATGATTGGCTTTCGTGAGAAAACGATTACGAAAGTAAGCAGGTATAACCCTAAGGGGATTACCCAGAGCAAGGGGATCGCTAAAAGATCTGTCGTTATTTTGTTGGTAATGCTTAAGAGAAGTGCTGAGGGAACCAAGGCAAGAAATATCCAATAGGCATAGCTCGATAAACTGGGCACTTTGGGTTGGGTTAAGGGGCTTGGTTCTTGAGCTCTATTAGTTTGAGTGCTTGAGTTCTTTTTTAAAAATATTCCACACAAGAAGATCAGTGCTAATAAGGTTATGAAGCCAAAAGACCAGAGAAGGCCCTGAGTTTTGAGGCCAAACTGGATCTCAATATAAAGGGGGTAGGCGGCCAAAGCAGCAATGGAGCCGACATTACTGGCGGCGTATAAAAAATAGGGGTCTTGTGCATGTGTGTCTCTGGTTGCGTGGAACCAACTCTGTAAGAGCGGAGCATTGGCTGAGACAATAAAAAACGGTAACCCGATAGAAGACATAAACAACCATAAAAGCCAGACAGTTGGCCAATTTTCAGAGGGAGTGTCGATGCTGCTGGAAATTGCAATTGGTAGTGCTGTAAGCGCAACTCCCATCAGGATTAAATGAATAATGATTTGAGAGCGAAGTGAAAATTTTGAAGATAGATAGTGCGCGTAGATATAACCAGCCAATAGCATTGCCTGGAAAAATATCATGGCTGTGTTCCAAACCGCAGGTGTGCCCCCTAGAAGAGGCAGCACAAGTTTGGTGAACATCGGTTGTATTAAAAATAGAAGAAAAGCGCTTACGCAGAGGGTGACGATAAACAAGTAGCGATAGAGTGTCGTGCCCTTTAAGAGGGAGTTACCGTGCGCAGAATTGGCATTACTTTTTATCGGCATCAATATATCCAAACTCAAGTCAAGTTGAGGATGATATTGATTACTCCTTAATACCGATTTAATTCTCGGCTAAGGGTTTTGACCTGATTAAAAGTAATTCACTTGGTTTATCTGTTTTGAGCTTTGTGACGTAACCAGTGATCGGCAAGGGTGAGTGCCATCATCGCTTCGCCAACGGGAACTCCACGAATACCTACGCAAGGGTCGTGACGGCCTTTCGTGAAGATCTCGGTCTCTTCACCCTCAGTCGTCACCGTTTTGCGTGTTTGCAAAATAGAGCTGGTTGGCTTTATGGCAAAGCGGACAACAACATCTTGTCCAGATGAGATCCCACCCAGAATTCCACCAGCATGGTTGCTGGTAAAGTGGGGCTTGCCGTCAACCATGCGGATTTCGTCGGCGTTTTCTTCGCCGCTGTAGGCTGCAGTGTCAAAACCATCACCGATTTCGACGCCCTTTACCGCGTTGATCGACATCATGGCCTTGGCAAGATCGGCGTCGAGTTTGTCATAAACAGGATCGCCAAGACCTACAGGAACGTTGCTGGCGACGACTTCGATAACGGCGCCTAAAGAGGATCCTGCTTTACGGGCAGAATCAAGATAAGTTTCCCATTCTTTAGCCGCAACCGGGTCGGGGCACCAGAACGGATTGTTGTTTACTTCATCCCAATCCCAGCGGGAACGGTCTATTTTGTGCGGGCCCATCTGAACCAGAGCGCCGCGAATTTGCACACCGCCTTCGATCTGTGTATTGAGGACTTTCCGAGCAATAGCACCAGCTGCAACACGCATGGCCGTTTCTCTGGCAGAGGAGCGCCCGCCGCCACGATAATCCCGGATGCCGTACTTTTCCCAATAGGTGTAATCAGCATGACCAGGGCGGAATTTTTTGGCGATATCCCCATAATCTTTGGATCGCTGGTCGGTGTTTTCAATCAACAACCCGATTGGCGTTCCCGTGGTTTTGCCTTCGAAGACGCCGGAAACTATTTTTACGAGATCGGCTTCTTGGCGCTGGGTGGTGAAACGATTTTGTCCGGGTTTACGCGCATCTAGATAGACCTGAATTTCTTCTTCGGTAATATCAATAAGCGGCGGTGTTCCATCGACAACACAGCCTATGGATGGTCCGTGGCTTTCGCCCCAGGTCGTAAAACGGAAAATTTCACCAAAAGTATTACCAGCCATAATGCTCTCGCAGCGTTAATAATTATCTTAAAAAAAGGGAGCGGCAGCTCAGCCGCGCTCCCCTGTATTATTATCTCGCCCGATGTGTGTCGATATATGTGTCTCGGGCGAGATATTGTCTTTATGACTGCGGCTTAAAGTTAGCTAGCAATTCAGAAAGTTCCTGTGCTTTATCTACATTCATCATGCCGACAACGTGGTAGCCAGAATCAACATGATGGATTTCGCCGGTAACGCCGCCAGACATATCAGAAAGCAGGTAAAGACCTGCGCCGCCAACTTGTTCGATGCTGACGTTACGCTGCATAGGAGAGTTTAGCTCGTTCCATTTCAGGATATGACGGAAATCACCAATACCTGAAGCGGCCAATGTTTTGATTGGGCCAGCAGAAATCGCGTTAACACGAATGTTGTCCGGGCCGAGATCATCAGCCAGATATTTAACTGACGCTTCGAGAGCGGCTTTGGCAACACCCATGACATTATAATGGGGCATTACCTGCTCTGCACCGTAATAGGTCAGGGTAACGAGGCTACCGCCTTCAGTCATCAACGGCGCAGCATGTTGTGCAATTGATGTGAAAGAATAACAAGAGATATCCAAGCTTTGCAGGAAGTTTTCACGGCTTGTATTGAGATACTTGCCCTTCAGTTCTTCTTTGTCAGCATAGGCGATCGCGTGAACCAAGAAATCGAGCTTGCCCCATTTTTCTTCTATTTCACGGAAGGTCGCTTCGACGCTTGCGTCATCTGTGACATCGCATTGAAGAAGAATATCGGATCCAACGGATTCTGCGAGCGGAGCAACGCGTTTTCTCAGAGCATCGCCCTGATAAGTGAAAGCCAGTTCAGCGCCTTGATCAGCAACCGCTTTCGCGATCCCCCAGGCGATAGAGCGGTCGTTGGCAACGCCCATTACTAGGCCGCGTTTTCCAGCCATCAACGGTTGTGGGTTGGACATAAGGTTCCTCGCTGTGAGATTGTCCTAAAAAATAAGGTGCAGCATCCTACAACATTGCCGAGATTGGTCAAAGAAATGGCGACGTGTAGAGTGTATTTCTGACTTTTTAGCTGGGAATTTAGCATTCTGCCAGCGATAGTTAGGACTAAATGCGAAAATGGGTGCAATTGGGGGCAACTTTAGATGATAGATTCGACTTTTAAGCGACTATTTGTACAAATCAGGAGAATCGCTAAAAAACAGAATCTGAAAGATAGCCTTCGTTTCGTCGGCTATGTATTTAAGCGTTTCGGCAAGGATAGGGGAACTCGGGTTGCCGCGTCTCTGAGTTACTCTTCTCTTCTGGCAATAGTCCCGATGATGACAATTGCCCTCGCGCTTATGTCGGCCTTTCCTGGTTTTCAGGATTCAAAGGGCGAGTTACAAGCATCTTTGCTGAATAATCTTTTGCCTTCTGCGGAATTACAAATTGCAGAGCAGCTAAATTCATTTGTGGCGAATGCCAGTAATATGACAGCGATCGGTGTGCTTGCTTTGGCGGTCACGGCGATTATGTTGCTCTATACTATTTCAAATTCGTTTAACTCAATTTGGCGGGTTCAAGAAAAGCGTCCGATTTTTAATCTCATTCTCGTCTACTGGGCATTACTTACTCTTGGACCTTTGATGCTTGGCGCTTCACTAACAGTCTCCAGTTACGGTTTTGCCATGGCGCAGATGGCTGATCAATCGGGGTATGCCAGCTCGATTTTAACGCGGGTAATTCCGATATTTTTGGGCTGTACAGCTTTTACTGTTCTTTATCTTGTGGTGCCAAACCGGCCAGTTCTCTTCTCTCATGCCTTAATTGGAGGTGTAACGGCGACAATTTTATTCGAGTTGCTTAAGCGTGGTTTTGGTCTCTATCTCCATTATTTTCCGTCCTACCAAGCAATCTATGGTGCTCTTGCAACAATACCGATCTTTCTGATTTGGATGTATCTATCCTGGATGGTTGTCTTACTTGGAGCCGAATTAACGGCGGCACTTCCCGAACGAAGAGCCGTTTTACGCAAAGATATCAAACGAGAAGGCATTGGTGATCGCCTATCTCTCGCGCTTGCCCTTCTCCAAAAACTGGAGAAGGCAGGTAAACAGGGAACAACCCTGAAAGAAACGATGATGATGAAAGGGCTACCTGCTGATTTACAAGCTACGGGAGAAGTTCTGATGGATCTTAAGAATATGCACATAACAGAACGCACCGGGAGAGGGCGCTGGGTTCTATGCCGAGATTTGGCAGCGGTCAGTCTTGACGATCTTCTTAGAGAGCTGGATATGAATTATGCGCCCAAACGAAATTGGCCGGATGGTGTTGCGGGTGTACTGAAAACTTTGGAAGACACTCCAATAGATATTAGAGATAAATCTCTTAAAGAGATTCTTCAAAGCGTGAAGTAGCTGCTTATGTCTTAATAATAATCCCGACAAAGTTGATAAACTTTTGAGAAGCCCTATCTATTGCTTGAAGTGATATAATAATTATGGGGGATGTTATGAGTGTTGATCATGCCGAGGTTTATGCGCCTGAATTTGGACACCAGCATCTATCCAATCATTTTCCGATGGCTGCTTTTGCTCTCAAAAAATTGGGGGCTGATGCTGATTCCATTGAGAACCTGAACAAAAATAACCTTAAGTCGCTGGATTTAAATAGTGATCGCCCAATTTGTCTGGATATCAAGGAGAGTAATTTTGGTTGGTATTTAGGTAAGCGCGAGGCTTATTCTGGTTATTTCGCTTATTTCAAAAACAAAGTTGTCATTGGTAAAGAACTTCCCTGGATTGATAATTTAGCGAAAGGTGTGTCTGCAGGCGCTTTCCATGCTTTAATAAGAGTAGGCTATGGTCTCGACGCTCATGATGCCACAGAAATAACGGCTGGTTTGGCTTATATGGCGGACTCGTTTCTGATGGTTGTTCCTGAGAAAAATAGATCGCCTCATGGTTCAAGCCAAAGTGTAGCTGACTTTGCTCAGGAACTGGTGACCCGTCGGCTTGCAGGGGAATTGGAGGCTCTGCCAAGTAAGGGCGTGATATTTGAGCGAATGAATTTAACGGCTCAAGATGACACGAGGCAGAAAATCATCTCGGGCGCCTATAACTTAAATAAACTCTCGTTGGAACAAGTTGCAAAAACGAGCCTGGATATTTTTCTGAGAACCAACAATTTTACAGCGCTACATGCCGTTACAGCTTCCCATGCTGCTAGGTTAGTTCTGCCTTATGTTGGTGATAAAGAAGCTTTTATCCGCGAGCTTTTTGCGGGCATTGTCACGGCTGTTCTTACTATTCCAAGCGAAGAGTTCAAGCCGATTAAATTTAGTTCTGAAAGTCCGCTTTCGCCTGAGGAACTTCTAGAGCGAGGTCGTGCTTGTACAGACAGTCATGACATAAAGTTCGTCTATAGTTGTCTGGAAGAATACCGGGAATATGGAGATACAAGATACTTAGCTGCTGCAGAGCTCAGACTCAATGGTTGGTAGATAAGTATGAGAGGCGCATTGCTGCGGGTACCTCTCATACGACATTTCGGTCTGGCTTAGACTTCACTTTGGCTGCGAATGATATCTTCTAGATCTTGCCGGGCATCTGATGGCAGAGATTGGATGGCTGTCGCGAGATGGCCGAGAAGTTTACGGAGGTTGTATACCTGATCCATAGATCTGAGGATAATTGGCATTGCTTCGTAGTTCACACCGATGTCGTTGATCAGCTCGTTTAACAATCTCACACGTGCTTCGTCTGCGTCATTGAAGATAAGTGTACCGTCTTCTTGTGTTGGTAAGACCCAGTTACTTTCGATCCAATCAGATAGTTCTGATCCGCTTACATCCAGATCGATGACAATATCGTCAAAGGTTTTCATAATAGTGGGTCCTCATAAAAGGTGGCGACGCAAACATGGCGTAACAATTGTGACGTTAAAACGCACGTTAAGTAATTGCGCCTTTATCTATGCGCTCTGGGCTTAACTTGCAAGGAAAGCCTTAGGACGAGGAGGGTGCGAACAATCTTTATCGTGTTGTTTAAGAGACCGCTAATCAAAAAGGCCCGTGTCTTTTCTGGGGTCATAGTCTTTTGACTTAGACCAGTCGCGCAGAAAATCACGTAGTTCTTTATCGGTTTCAGTTGGCAATGTCACTTGGAGGCGGATGAGTTGATCCCCCCGATTATGGCCTTTGATATCATCGATACCTTTACCTTTGAGGCGCAGGATCGTTCCCGTATTAGAATCCGCAGGAATTTTGACCTTAACTTTACCTGTCACAGTTGGGACCGTGAGGGTGGTGCCTTCTACGGCTTCCATTAAAGTAATTGGAAGGTCTAGGTGGACGTTATAGCCTTTGCGAGAAAACATCGGATGTTCTTCGATCCGGATCTCGACATTGGCATCACCGTTTGGTGCGCCGCCTTTACCCGGAAGGCCCTGGTTTTTTAATCGCAGAACCTGTTTGTCGTTGGTTCCCGGTGGAATGGTAATGTTTAGGGTTTTTCCATCAGCCAGATTAATACGTTTCTTTGCACCTGCTGCCGCTTCGACAAAATTTACCGTACATTCGTAACGGACATCACTGCCTTTGCGTTTGGGGACACCGCCAGCACCGCGGGGGTTTCTTTGTCTCCCGCCAAATAAATCAGAGAAGATATCTCCGATATCCATTTCCTGCTCAAACCCACCACGACCAGACGCCGACCCTCTGGGATTACCTTGATGAGTATACCCTGAATGGAAGGGGCCTTTCTGTTGACCAGAGGCGTCAATTTCTCCCCTGTCATATTGTTGTTTTTTCTTTGCATCCCCCAGAATGTTATATGCCTGTGAGACCTCTTTAAATTTGTGCTCAATAGCCTTATCGTCGGGATTAAGGTCCGGGTGATATTTTTTGGCGAGCTTACGGTAGGCAGCTTTGATTTCCGCATCAGATGCGCTCTTGCTGGTGCCGAGAGTTTTGTACAGGTCTTGCATTTACGGGGTGATACTCATTTTATCGTTACAGGTAGCTATAGAGACATAGTCACTTATGATAGCTGATGCAAAGCTAATGTAGTAAATTAGGCATGAGTTTAAAAGAGGCTAAGCCATAGATCTCCTTAGTTTTGTACCTTTTGACATCAACAAAATTGTTCAATGTTATGAAATATCCTCTGAATGCTTACTTTTGGATATCAAGGCATAGAAAAGCTCTAGTCACCAAGACTAGAGCTTTTGCATTTTAAAACTCAATAAGAACAAGCGTAAGGGCCTTAAACTTGAAAACGCTTATGATACGATATCTGTTATCCTACTGTATTTCCCATGATCCATCTGGTTGGCGACAGGCTGTGCCATAGGCTTCTTCGGTTTTGCCGCCAATAACGACGGATTGTTGGTACTCGCGGCAATATTCACCAGCTGTTGATGTGCCATCACGTACAGGTGTTACTGTTCCGGAATTGCCTGAATCTGGGTTGTTCCAAGCGATGGTTTGGCCAACAGGAGCAGTTTGAGCTTGATCGTAAGCTACATCCGCTTTGCGTTTGTCTTCATCATCCATATACCGACCGACTTCACTGCCGAGAAAGCCTCCAAGAACGGCGCCTGTTGCCGCTGCAACGATTTGGCCATTCCCTTTACCAAATTGAGCGCCGAGAAGGCCGCCTGCAATTGCGCCACCAAGTCCACCGACAGTTTGTTTTACGCCGCGATCATTAGAGCAGGCTGTCGTTGTAAATGCGATCAACAGAATTGCTATGCTTGCTTTAAATTTCATGGTCTTGCTCTCTATTTGTGCATTTTGCATTATTGGTGCTGGGTACAGATCTTATCATAAATCTTGTTTTGGCACCCACAGTACCTAATTTCCATTATTAGATAGAACTTAATTGAGGCAGTTTTATGGCTCTAGGGCTAATTTTGTGTTCTGTTGATTTCAAGTTTTTGTGAAATTTGCGAACATGCCGCAGTGTACACTGTTGTTAGTTCCGGTACTATCTGATAGGCATTTTATACCCTATTTTCATTTGTATATATTCCTCCTTTAAAGGGCCGGTAACCATTATGATCCGCGATAATACACCTTCTGATCCTTACGATATATTTGATGTCTGGCTAAAAGAAGCCGAGGAAAAAGAAATTAATGATCCTACTGCGATGTGTCTGTCTTCGGTTGATGAAACCGGAATGCCGTCTTCGCGCATGGTCCTATTAAAGGGGTGGGATCATGAGGGGTTTGTTTTTTACACAAATTTTGAAAGCCGCAAAGGAGAGCAACTGCTAGCTCACCCAAAAGCGGCCCTATTGTTCCATTGGAAATCTGTCAGACGTTCTATCCGGATTGAAGGTACTGTTGAGCAAGTCACGGCTGAAGAAGCTGACGAGTATTTTGCGAGCCGTCCAAAGCAAAGCCAGATTGGTGCGTGGGCAAGTGATCAATCTCGTCCTCTTGAAGGGCGGTTTCAGCTGGAAAAAAGAGTGGCTAAATACGCTGCAAAATATGGCCTTAGTAAAGTGCCACGCCCTCCGCATTGGTCTGGTTTCAGGGTACGTCCCTCACGGATAGAGTTTTGGCAAGATGGACCTTTCCGGTTACACGACCGTTTGATTTATAACGCTGCACCTGAGGGTGAACCTGGGAAATGGAATACGGAACGCTTATTCCCTTAAATCTATTAAGATAATTCCTCGTCTATAGTAAGTTCATGTTTCGATTTAACGGCTCTCTGAAATGAACGCAGTATCCTCAAATCATAGAGAACGAACGGCTCAGTTGATGAAGCGGGCGGCCTATGCTGCTGTTCTGACGGCCTTGATTTTAATCGCCGCCAAGCTATCAGCCTGGGCTTATACCGGGTCGGTATCTATTTTGACGACGCTGGTTGATTCTTTGCTTGATGCAGGCGCTTCATTGCTCAATCTTCTGGCAATAAGTCACGCGCTGACACCTGCGGACAATGAGCACCGTTTTGGACATGGCAAAGCCGAAGGGCTTGCCGCTCTGGCACAGTCTGCGTTCATAACCGGTTCGGCAATATTCTTAATTCTGGAGGCTAGTCAGCGTCTTACAGAACCCCACGAGGTTAAAAATACCGGTATTGGTATTGGGGTGATGATCTTTTCTATCATCATGACCTTTGCCCTAACGCGCTATCAAAGTTATGTGGTTAAGCAAACCGGATCTGTGGCAATTCAAGCAGACGCTCTACATTATTTTGGCGATATCGTTGTCAATATATCCGTCATATTTTCGCTGATGATCGGTCACTATCTTGATTTGCCGTGGGTGGATCCCGTTTTTGCTCTGGCAATCTCTTTTTATATCCTTACCTATGCCTGGAGCATTTTTAAAAAAGCACTCGATATGTTGATGGATAGAGAGCTTTTGGATGATGAACGTGAGAAGATAGAGACGTTAATCCTAAATCATGCTGAAGTTCTCGGTGTTCATGATCTTAGGACGCGGGTTTCAGGACCTGATTTGTTCATTCAATTTCATCTGGAGTTAGATGGACATATTAGCTTGGCGCATTCTTACGAGATTGCTGAAGAAGTTGATCAGAAAATCTGTGTGCTTTATCCCCATGCAGAAATTATTGTTTTACAAGAACCGTACGGGATAGAGGTTCGTAAGACTGTTCGCCGCAAGAATAACTCTGATTAGCAGGGTCAATGCGGCAAGGAGAAGTATAATGCAGGGTGCGGAACACACTAATTCTGGAGCTGATAGTGAAGAACGTAAAACCGTAATTCTTACTGGCGCAAGTCGTGGCATTGGCCATGCGACGGTTCAATATTTCAGCCAAAGAAATTGGCAGGTGATAACCTGTTCGCGCGAAGATGTTCCAGACCATTGTAAGCGCGATCCAAATTGGGCGGACCATATCGTTACGGATCTGAACGATACAAAAAGTACCCAAAAATTTATAGATCGTGCCAATGAAATCCTCGGGGATGCACCCCTGCATGCACTGGTAAATAATGCGGCGGTTTCCCCTAAAACCTATTACAAAGAACGCCTAGGGTGTTTGAATGGTGATGTTGATACCTGGCGCGAAGTCTTCGAACTTAATTTCTTTGCTCCCTTGATGTTATGTCGCGGTTTTGCATCTGCTCTTGGTCGAGGGCAGGGAGCAGTGGTTAATATTACCTCTATTGCCGGGCATGGTGTTCACCCTTTCGCCGGATCAGCTTATTCAACCTCAAAATCAGCCCTTTCAGCCCTTACCCGCGAACTTTCTGTGGAATTTGCCCAGTTTGGCGTTCGGGTTAATGCTGTTGCGCCGGGAGAGATTGAAACGGATATGATCGGTGAAGAGTATGAGGCTCTAATTCCTCGAATACCGATGAACCGTATGGGGCAACCGAGCGAAGTTGCGTCTGCCGTCTATCAACTTTGCACTCCCAATTTCGGTTATGTTACGGGTACTGAAATCTTTGTCACCGGTGGTCAGCATCTTTTTTAAGTCATTGGGGATAAAGAGATAAAACCGATAAAATATGTATCAATGTAAACGCATCTTCTCCCTTATAATTTTTGCTTTCACTTTTACGTTTGCTGTGACGGTTATTACTCCGGCATCCGCTGAAAAGGTGAGCGTAGCTGTTGCTGCAAACTTTACCGCGACGGCTAAGGATTTGGCGCAGGCCTTTACGATTAACACTGGACACGAAGTAGTGTTGAGCTTTGGCTCTACAGGGAAGTTATTCACTCAAATTATTCATGGAGCACCTTTTGAAGTGTTCCTCGCTGCCGATCGAGAACGCCCGAAACGTGCCGAGCAAGAGGGCTTAACCGTTGAGGGGTCACGTTTTACCTATGCACAAGGGAAAATAGTGCTCTGGAGCCGAGATCCAAACCGTCTTAATCCCGAAGGAACTTCTTTAGAGCAAAGCAGCGCTATTGAGAGTGATGCAATCACCCGTTTAGCCATTGCTAACCCAAAAACAGCCCCTTATGGGAGGGCTGCGTTGGAGACCTTAACCAAACTTGGTGTATATGAGAGTGTTAAAGACAAGATCGTACAAGGGGAAAATATTGCCCAAACTTACCAATTCGCCTACACCGGAAATGTTGAGTTAGCGATTGTTTCATTGGCTCAGGCGGAGTTGAATACTGGCGGCTCTCATTGGGTGGTGCCGCAAGAACTCTATGCGCCTTTGGATCAGCAAGCCGTGCTGTTAAAAAAAGGTGCTGCAAACAATGCCGCCATCGCCTTTATCAGTTTCCTCACGAGTAATGAAGCAGCTGTAATCATTCGAAAATTCGGCTACACTATAAAACAATAATAAAATAATACTCCGCTGTGGGGGGATATCAGCGCATGTGGGATCCAATCTGGATCACAGTCAAACTAGCCTTTATCACAACACTTATACTTTTGATCATAGGTACGCCCATCGCCTGGTGGCTTGCCCGGTCAAAGGCTTGGTGGAAAGAAGGCGTGGCCGCTATTGTGGCCTTGCCAATTGTACTCCCCCCGACGGTGATGGGGTTCTACCTTCTGATTGCTCTGGGGCCTGATAGCCCCATAGGTCAGTTGACAACACAATTGTTTGGCAGAGCGTTACCCTTTACTTTTGCTGGTATCGTCGTGGGCTCGGTGATCTATTCAATGCCGTTTGTTATTCAACCGATCAGAAATGCATTTGAGGCTATTGGAGAGCGTCCCCTTGAGGTCGCTGCAACCTTGAGGGCTTCTCCACTCGACACCTTTTTCTCTGTTGCTCTCCCGCTGGCGAGACCCGGACTTCTAACCGGGGCTGTGCTCGGCTTTGCTCATACAGTGGGGGAGTTTGGGGTCATTTTGATGATCGGGGGAAATATCCCTGGTGAGACAAAAGTTCTCTCCGTTGCGATTTATGACCATGTTGAAGCCCTGGAATGGGGACAAGCGCATATCTTATCTGCTGGACTGTTGATTTTCTCATTTATCGTCATCCTCAGCATGATGGTTATGGAGAAGAAACTGGGGAGGCGCCTGAAATGATGAGTGAGATGAACAGCACAGATGGCATCGTTGCCCGTTTCTCCGGTTCTTTGGATAGTTTTGACCTTTCTGCAGAATTTACCTTACCTCGCAAGGGCGTTACGGCCCTGTTTGGTCGTTCTGGGTGTGGCAAGACGACTGTATTAAGATGTCTGGCAGGATTGAGCCAAATGGAACAGGGCTTTCTTTCCGTGAAAGGGCATGTTTGGCAAGATGAAAGAAAATTTATACCTATTCACAAGAGGCCAGTTGGCTTTGTCTTTCAGGAAGCGAGTTTGTTTGCTCATCTTTCAGTAAAGGACAATCTGGTTTTTGGACAAAAACGAACAGTAGGCAATGGCCAGGTAATTGAGCTAGACGAAATAATTACGTTGCTTGGGCTTGAGCATCTTCTCTCTCGTTCCGTACATAAGTTGTCGGGGGGAGAACGTCAGCGTATTGCGATTGGTCGGGCTTTATTGTCTGGGCCGGAATTACTGTTGATGGACGAGCCTCTTGCGGGCCTGGATAAATTCAGTAAAGACGAAATTATACCCTATCTAGATAGATTGTTTAAGGGCCTTGATATTCCAGTGATCTTTGTCAGCCACGATACAGAAGAAGTGGAAAGGTTAGCGGATAACATGATCCTTATGGATCAAGGGAAGGTTGTAGCTATGGGGCCGTTGAGTGAGGTCCTTTCCAATCCAACACTCTATATTGCAAAGGGACCAAAAACCTCTTCTGTTATTGACGTTGAGGTTGCCGTCTTTTCAGAAATAGACAGGATAACTGAAGTAAAATTTGATGGTGGCGTTCTTCAGATTCCTGGGCAGTTAGGCCGTGTAGGGAGTAAACACCGGATCAGCATTGCAGCGAATGATGTAAGTCTTGCGCGTGAGAAACCTTCTGAAACAACAATATTAAACGTGATACCAACCAAAGTTCTTCATATACATCTTCTCGATGGGGGACGGGTGAATTTACTCTTGTTAATAGGCCATCAAAGCAAGAAAGATGGCGCTAAGTTTCTGGCCCGTATCACACAGAGGTCTCTTCGAAAGTTCGATTTTTCGGTGGGGCAGGATATTTATGCGCAAATAAAATCCGTCTCTATGGTTGGTGGTTCTCAAACTGTATAGGTTTTTAAAAATTGATAGCTTGAGAACCGACCATAGATGATTTTAAGCAGTGCGTAAGCGACTTAGGAAACTATCTATTTCGCCTTTTAGAATACCGGATTGAGAAGAAAGTTCATCTGTTGCGGTGAGAACCTCTTGGGCATTTACACCTGTTTCTGATGCACCATTCTTAACCTCAGTTATGCTGGTAGATACCTCTTGTGTCCCTTGAGAGGCCTGTTGAATATTACGAGAAATCTCTTGCGTGGCTGCTTCTTGTTCTTCGGCGACGCTCGCGATTTGCTTCGTAATATCATTTACTTTGTTAATGGTTTCACTAATGTTTCCAATAGCTTTAGCGGTGTTACCCGCAACAGTCTGCATTTCTGTAACCTGGGTTGAAATTTCTTCGGTAGCTTTTGCTGTTTGGTTCGCAAGGTTTTTAACTTCACTGGCAACTACAGCAAAACCTTTCCCAGCGTCACCTGCACGGGCAGCTTCAATGGTTGCATTTAGAGCCAATAGATTGGTTTGCTCGGCAATATCATTGATCAGGTTAACGACAGATCCAATACTTTCGGCCATTTCAGACATTCCCTGAACCGTACTATTGGCATTCTGTCCTTCTATAACTGCTTGTTCAGTTATTGCAGAAGATTCCTGAACCTGTCTTGTTATTTCTCTGACAGAGCAGGACAACTCCTCTGTAGCAGAAGCAACGGTTTGCACATTACTTGATGCTTGATCTGATGCCGCGGATACTGCCAAAGCCTGTGTGTCAGTTGCTTTAGCTGTAATATTCATGGCTTTAGCGGAAGACTGCATCTGGTTTGCAGAGGTAGAAAGAGATTGCATAACCTTGCCAACAGAATCTTCAAGTGAATCTGCCATCCCCAATCGTGCTTTCACTGCGGCTTCTTCTCTTTCTTTCTTCAGTGCTTCTGCTTCAGCTTGAAGCTTTTTATTCTCGATTAAGTTTTCTCTGAAAATATTGAGAGCATGAGAGACCTTACCGATTTCATCATTGTTCTTAACCTTTACAACAGTATCGGTATCTCCTGCTAATAACCGGTCAAGTGATCTGACAAGGCTGCTGAGGGGTGCCGCAATATACATTTTAACAAGGAGGAAAGATATTGCTCCAATGATAACAGCGATTGCAACTGTTAATATGGTGAGCATACGTAGGGCGAATATTTCATGAGATTCAGCGGTGAGAGCAGCTTCAGCTGTGAAATCGCCAACTTGGAATAATAATGCTTCTAATTCGTGATTTAGTTCTTCAATATTGTGCTCAAATGCTTCCTCAAGCTTAACAGCCTCTTCTATATTTCCAGCTTCCAGTAAGTGAAAAATCTGTTCGGCTTGATGATCGTATTCTTTATGAGCATGTTCAATTTTTATTAAGCCATCGAGAACATGCTGAAATTCTTTTTTCTCTCCGGCGTTATGGGCATTAGATAAGGATTTTTCAGCGAGTGTCTCCCCTTTGATAATTTCGTCCTCAATCTTTAGGGTAAAAGCTTCGAAGCGTTTTTTTGCTTCGGTATAAAGCTCTGCGGCATGAGGATCACGACTGAGTTGTTCCCCGAATTTAGTTGCGCGTTCGTAATCGATCGTTTGCTCTAGTTGATGGGTTGTAATCGCAGTCAGCATATTTGTTAAAGGGATATCTTGTTCGGCTATCGCTTCTAGTTCTGTACCAATTTTTTGCATCTGGAAAATAGAAAATCCAGACAAGCTGACCATAGCTATCAAACATAATGAAACGACGCCGAGTACCTTCGCGCCAACACTTAAAGAAGAGGGGGAATTCTTATTCATGGTGATCACTCCTGGATCGATCTACGTTTTGTTTTGGTGTTTTTAATGATGTGAGGTTCTTTAATCGATTGTAATATATGTGAAATATAAAACGCTGCATGCTCACGTATGCGATAAATTACGCTATATGAGTTAAAAGATTACTAATGCCAAATAAGTATAACCTCGAGAAAGCATCAAATTATCCCAAAAATTGAATTAATGTCTTAGTAATTATCTGCCGTTATGATCTGGAGAAAATAATAATGGGTGGGTGGTTGTTCAATGAATTGGTCTTCTCTTAAAATCATGCCAAAAATATTAATTGGCATGGCGATACCACTTGCTTTGTTAGTTGTCATTAGCTTGGTGAGTATTACGTCTATTGGAAATATTACTTCTGCAAATAAAAAAGTAGAGGGTGCGCACCAAGGCCTGGAAGAGATGACTTCAGTCATTAATTCGGCCGTTGATATGCAATCTTCCATGCGTGGGTATCTTCTTGCGGGCCGCGATAGCTTTCTCGCGCCTTACCAAGAAGGTGAGAAAAAGACCTATGCCCAAATTGCCTCGTTGAAAGAACGTGTTGGTGATAATCCAGAACAACAAGCCTTTTTAGACCAGGCAGATGCAACTCTACGTGAATGGCAAGAGCAGATCACGGGGCCATCAATTGCTCTGCGTCGCCAGATCGGGGATGCGCAAACGATGAACGATATGGCACGCCTGGTCGCCGAAAATAAAGGAAAAGTGTATTTCGAAAAAATACAAAACCTTATTGAATCCCTTATTACCCAAGTTGTGGAAAAGCGAGATAAACGACAAAGTAAAATTGATGCCGTTCTAATGTTCACCAAACTTGATGCAAAGTCAGTTGGGAATTTACTGAGAGAAGTGAATGACACCAACGGAGTTATTATTAAGGGGAATGCCGTATTTAAAGCAGCCGTTGACATGGAAACGGGAATGCGTGGATATCTTCTTGCCGGACAGGAAGAATTTCTAAAACCCTATACTGATGGCAGCAAAGAGTTATTCAAGATTTCGGCTGATCTGAAACAAGCAGTTTCAGGTAATAAAAAACATGTCGCACTTTTAACCGAGCTGGATGCAACCGTAAAGGAGTGGCAGAACAACGTTGTCGAGCCTATGATAGAGCTCCGTAGGCAAATTGGTTCAGCAAAAACCATGGATGATATGGCCGACTTGGTTGCCGAGGCCAAGGGGGAAGAGTTCTTTGCTAAATTCCGTTCGTTAATGACGTCGTTTGAAGCGGGTGAACTCGCTCAGATGGAGCAATTAAAAGCGGATACGACAACCACTGTGACCACTACCAATACCGTCATCCTAGCTGGTAGTGTAATCGCCATTCTTTTTGGGGGAGTGATCGGTATCATGGTGGGAAGAGGCGTTTCTTTGCCTATTAACCAGATGACGGATGTGATGGGCCGCTTGGCGGGTGGTGAAAAGGATGTGGATATTCCGAGCAGAGACCGCAAGGATGAAGTCGGGCAGATGGCTGAAGCGGTTCAGGTATTTAAAGAAAATATCCAAAAAGCTGATGAAATGGCTAGAGAACAAGAGCAAGTTCAACAGCTTCGAGAAGAACGCACGAATAAAATTTCAGAACTGACAAAGGATTTTGATAGCGGAGTGTCTGCTCTGCTACACTCCGTTGGGTCAGCCGTACTTGAAATGGAAGAAACGGCAACCTCTATGTCCGATATTGCACAAAAAACCAAGGATCGAGCCACAGTTGTTTCTGGTGCGGCACAGGAAGCATCGGTGAATGTTCAATCGGTAGCCAGTGCAACTGAAGAGCTTTCTTATTCGATTAAAGAGATTAGTCAGCAGGTTAATCAGTCTTCTGATATTGCAGCTAAAGCTGTTGATGAAGCGGGTAAGACTGATCAACAAATACAAGGGCTGGCGCGTACGGCAGATCAGATCGGCGATGTTGTGAGTTTGATATCCGATATCGCAGAACAAACCAATCTGTTGGCTTTAAACGCGACTATAGAGGCGGCCAGAGCAGGTGACGCAGGTAAAGGTTTTGCCGTTGTCGCCAATGAAGTGAAAAATCTGGCTAGCCAAACAGCAAAAGCCACTGAACAGATATCAACACAAATTTCTGCGGTACAAACTGACACCAAAGACGCTGTTGTTGCTATTCAATCAATTGCATCGACGATTGATCAGATGAACCAGATCGCCGCGGCTATTGCTTCGGCAGTGGAAGAGCAGGGGGCCGCGACATCAGAGATTTCCCGTAATATTGAATTGGCCGCTAATGGCGCGGGTGAAGTCACCAATAATATTGAAACCGTGAGCCATGCAGCTAACGATGCTGGGGCTGCATCTGAACAAGTCTCGGTTGCGACTAAAGAACTCAATCTCAAGGCTGATGGGCTTCGAAACGAAGTGGAAAGTTTTCTCGTCGGTATTCGAGCGGTGTAATGCCACTAGCCCTTAATAGTATCCCATCGGGACACATTTTTTTAAGACTGGTGGTATAATAAGGAAGTCTTTTAAGGTGGTTATTTAAAAGGGAGAGGATCGCCTCTCCCTTTCTTTATGGGCTATTTTTGGAGGAGTTCTTTAACTCCATATCTATTGGTAATGTGTCGCGAGCAGTATGTTGGTTTCTGTTTCCATGACGTCTTCGTGGGCGCGGATATCTGCAAGGGCTGTATCAAGAACTTCCAAGGAATCTGTATGAAGTTCTGCAAGCATATCAGATGGCCCACTTATTGTGTGAATAGCAATGACCTCAATTTTTCCAGACAAGTAAGACAAAATACGTTTGTTTGACTTTGAGCGCATCTTGATCCGGGTTTGCGCACGGATGGGTGCTTGTTTATCTGCGTTATTGGTTTTGATGGTAAAGCCTTGAATGACCTTGCTGTCGAGTAATCGGTCGATCCTATTTTGTACCGTAGCTCTGGAAATTCCCAATATATGAGCCAGGGATACAACGGGCTGTCGTGCGTTTTGCCGTAATTGAGTGATGAGCTTTTTGTCTATGTCGTCAATCATGGTGTTATCAATTCAGATTTAACAATATGTAAGATCAATTATGCATAATGTTACTATACTCACATTTTGTTAGCAATTATAAGGCTATTTGCTGACGGTTATTCTTGCCAAAATCACGCTAAGTATTTGGTTTCCTAAACAGTGAGATAATTATGAAAGTAACCGTTTGCCAATTCGATAATAGACCTGATCACCTTGAAAGCAGTTTTCAGTCTTTGATCAATCACGTCAAAGAGACCCAATCTGAATTTGTCCTGGTTCCCGAAATGTCTTTTTCATCCTGGCTCGCAGCAAGTGATAAACCAACGGACATCGCTTGGCGTGCTGCGGTGGAATCACATAAGGGTATGATTTCACGATTGGAAGAGCTTGGCGTACAAGCCGTTATGGGGACGCGCCCCGTTGTCGACCAGGGGAGCCGTCGAAATCGTGCCTATCTTTGGACTAAGGGGGAGGAGCTCGCCGAGTTTCATGATAAGTGGAATTTGCCAGATGAAGAAGATTACTGGGAAGCGACTTGGTATGATAGGGGAGATAAACTCTTCACTACCAGTCGATATAAGGATATTCGCATCGGGGTAACGATTTGCACTGAAATGTGGTTTTTTGAACACGCCCGCTCTTATGGAAAGCAAAAGGCACACCTTCTTTGTGTTCCGCGTGCAACGCCACATGGATCAACAGATAAATGGCTTGCTGGCGGGCAAGCAGCTGCGGTTGTCTCTGGCGCTTATTGCTTGTCATCAAACCTCTATAACCCAAAGGGAAATGGGGATAACCTCGGTGGTTTGGGGTGGGTGATCGATCCTGAAGGCAATGTTCTTGGTACGACTTCGCCTGAAGAGCCATTTATAACCGTGGATATTGATCCAGGTTTTGCAGAACGATCTAAAGTTACATACCCGCGATACGTCGCAGACTAGGATACGAGAATTTCTATAGAGTTAAACGAAAACGAGACCCCTGATGGGGCCTCGTTTTTTTTCGATAAATAAATCTTGTGATTAGCTTAAATCGAGAGGTGTTCTTTCAACTTTAAGCCATACTCTCAGCCATTTTTTCATAAATTTTGAGCTGTTCAGTCGTGTGTTTGATTTCGAGATCCAGCCAGCCATCAAATTGGCCTTTGTTCGTCGAATACCCCTGCTTGAGTTCAAGCAATCTGGTGAGCTGTCTTTCATAGATGTCGACCAATAGGTTTATCTGCATTACTTGGGTTTTTAGGTCTGAAAGGTGTAACAAACGCATTTTAATCGCGATAATGAGTTTGCTCATATCTGTTACAGGTGCGCGCAGGTTCGACGTCATGAGGTAGGTGAACTCTTCGCGACCGGTATCGGTAAGTGACAAGGTAGTTTCGGCTGAACTGTCTTCGCCTTCAACCAAGCCTTCAACTTTCAAGACTTCTAAGGGAATACCTATAAGATCAAGAGATGGACCGACGATCAGGCCGTTAAAGCCTCGGACAGTCTGGGCCAGCATGCCATAACTCATGGGCTTTTCCATGAGCAAGCCAAGGGCGAGAAGGCGCGTTGCTTCTGCTGGGACCAATGTATTGTCGCGGTACATAGAGCTCTCTCTCCTAAGAAGAAGATATTACTGATAGGGCATTGTGACGCAGGTAAAGTACCGCGAAGTATAACCTCTGTCCAGTTAAATGAGAACAATTCTCAACTAAAGGTGCTTTCAGGCCGCAATTTTCAAGTTCAGTTCTTGCCAGATTTCCTTAAGTGCTTTGACGAGATGATCGATATCCTCATCGGCATGGACAGGTGATGGAGTAAGCCGAAGACGCTCTGTTCCTTTTGGCACCGTCGGATAATTGATCGGTTGAACGTATATGCCATAACGTGACATCAAAGTGTCCGTGATCTGACGGCAAAGAACAGGATCACCAACCATCACGGGTACAATATGAGTTTCCGAATCGGCAACAGGAAGTCCTGCCTCTTTCAGGCGGCGCCGGGTTTCGGTTGCACGGTCCTGATGGCGTGTCCGCTCGAAGGTGCTTTGCTTCAGATGGCGAATAGATGCCAAAGCCCCAGCCGCAACAGCGGGAGGAAGAGACGTTGTGAAGATAAATCCAGAAGCATAACTTCTGATGAAATCAACAAGGCTTGTCGAGGCTGTGATGTAGCCTCCAACAACGCCAACAGCTTTCCCTAGGGTGCCTTCTATAATGTCAATGCGATCACAAAGGCCATCACGATCAGAAATTCCACCGCCCCGAGGGCCATAAAGACCAACGGCATGGACTTCATCCAAATAAGTTATGGCGTTGTATTTATCAGCAAGGTCACAGAAAGCTTCGATTGGAGCAACATCTCCATCCATTGAGTAGACGGACTCAAAGGCAATGACTTTTGGTCGGGATGGATCAATTTCTTTAAGTTTAGCTTCAAGATCTTGGGGATCATTGTGGTTGAAGATGATTTTTTCGGCTTTGCTGTGGCGAATACCTTCAATCATGGAGGCGTGGTTCATTGAATCTGAGAGAATCACACAGTTTGGAAGTTTTGATCCGAGAGTACTTAGCGCTGCCCAGTTAGACACATAGCCAGAAGTAAAAAGGAGAGCTGCTTCTTTATGATGCCAGTCAGCTAACTCTTTTTCGAGAAGGACGTGATAGTGGTTGTTGCCGGAAATGTTCCGAGTGCCACCTGCGCCTGCGCCGCACTTATCAAGTGCGTCATGCATGGCGGAGATGACTTTGGGGTTTTGACCCATGCCAAGATAATCGTTTGAACACCACACTTTTACAGGACGCATACCGTCCGGGCCAAAGTGTGTCGCATTGGGAAATTCACCGGCCTTACGTTCCAAGTCAGCAAAAATACGATAGTGCCCTTCTTCTTTCAGGTCTTCTATCGACGTACTGAAAAACTTTTCGTAATCCATGTTGCTCTTCTCGCCTAACGTGAGCCGTTTAGTCCGGCTTGTTCTTGCTTGTTTAAAGAGTCATCTAAAAACAAGCTTATCACCTGTTGAATTAATGATTAGTTTACCCCAATTCAACAACAAATAGCATACTATTGCGCCGTAATTATAACACCAACGCGACTGAACGACGCACAAAGATAACAGTCTTCGTACAAAAGACTGTTATCTGCTTTTAGGAATGGGGTAATTGATCGATGTCAATTCAATGCCGAATTACAGCATTCCTTGGGATTTAACCCATTCATAGGTTTTATCCAAAGCACTGGAAAAGCGAGTGAGCACGAGATCAATTTCATTCTGGGTAATGATCAGGGGAGGGCAAAAAGCAATCGAATCGCCCATGTTACGGATAATGAGCCCTTCTTCCGTTGCTCTTTCATTCAGATAACTACCAACTTTGCCTACAGGGTCGAAACTGGTTTTACTTACTTTGTCTTGTACAATTTCCACGGCTGCAATCAGCCCAACGCCCCGAACCTCACCAACCAGTGGGTGGTCTTTAAATTGGGCAAGGCCATCTTGGAGATGCTGACCAACCTCAGCCGCATGGGCAAAGAGATCTCGTTCTTCATAGATCTTCAAAGTTTCTAATGCTACAGCAGCACAAACCGGGTGGCCTGAATAGGTAAAGCCGTGACCCAATACACCGTTCTTGGCAGAGTTATCGGCAATGCCCTGGTAGAGTTGATCTGAAATCATAACAGCAGAGATTGGCAGATAAGAGGAACTCAGGGCTTTGGCAACAGAGATAATATCTGGCTTCATACCAAAGGTCTCCGAACCAAAAGTATTCCCCGTTCGACCAAAACCACAGATAACTTCATCTGCGATTAAGATCACATCGTATTTTTTGAGGACGGTTTGTATTTTATCCCAGTATGTTGCGGGGGGCACAATCACGCCCCCGGCACCCATCACAGGTTCCGCTATAAAGGCGGCAATGGTATCTGGGCCTTCTTTGAGGATCATTTCTTCAAGATCACTAGCCATGCGGGTGGCAAAGTCTTCTTCACTTTCACCTTCTTGGCCAAAGCGCCAGTAATGCGGGCAAGAGGTGTGCAAAAAGTTAGCGATGGGGAGATCAAAATCAGCGTGGTTGGTGGGTAATCCGGTCATGCTTGCACTGGCAACCGTAACGCCATGGTAACCTTTAGTCCTGCTGATAATCTTTTTCTTTGCCGGGCGTCCAACGGCATTGTTGTAATACCAAACCAGCTTTATGACGGTGTCATTTGCCTCGGAACCTGAATTGGCAAAAATGACCTTTGACATCGGCACCGGGGTCATGGCGAGAAGTTTTTCTGACAATTCTATAGCTGGGATTGAGGATTTGTGACCAAAATTGTGATAAAACGGGAGTTCTTTCATCTGCTTGTTTGCAGCTTGAACCAGCCGCTCTTCACTAAAGCCGAGCGACGTTGACCATAGTCCGGCCATTGCTTCTATGTAGCTATTACCTTGGTCGTCAAAAACTTCTACGCCCTTACCATGCGTGATAACCAAGGGCCCTTTTTTTTCATGAGCGCGTGCATTGGTATAGGGGTGAAGACAGTACGCGACATCGCGGCTAGCAATAGAATTTGGCTTTGCACTCATGGCTAATTCCTGTTTTTTTCGAAGGCTTCAGTATTTGAGAGTTCAATGTCTTAGAATTCAGTATTTCGGTGATTACACCCGAGAGAAGGAATGACATCAAGAACAGAAATGCTTTTCGCGTATTTTGAACAATCCGGAAAGAAAAAGACTGTTTAGAGGCAGGACCTATTCATTCACATAAAATGGTGTTTTATTAGAATAGTAACGATTAAGATCATATCTTAGTAAATCTCTCAGGAATTAACGCTCAAAAGGCTCGAAAGATTCATACAGCATGAATTCACAGGATATAGATGAGGGCTTTGTCAAATTAAGGGACGAATTCGTTGATCAGTGCCGGATAATTACTGACGATTTAGAAAGCCTGTTAAACCAGGTTTATGATGGTCAATCAGACGAAGTCAAAGCCATACAATTTATACGTCGCGAAATGCACAACCTCAAAGGGCAAGGGGCTGTATTTGGCTATCCTGTAATCGGAATGATTGCACATAGACTGGAAGATTATCTCGCAAAAGCGAACTCACTTGAAATTACCAATATCAATGAAGTCAATATATACCTCGACCATATTCGTGGTATAATTTCCCAAGACTATTTACCGACCGAAGCTGAGACCAGAGAGCTACTGAGATCGCTTCCTCAAGTTGGTTTTGCAGCCTGTTCAGATTTGGAAAAAGAAAACGTTGTTGAAGAGGTCGAGATTATGGTGGCGACTTCCAGCAAGCTCCACCATCACCGCCTTGAACAGGCCATGAATATTCCTGGATGGCGGCTTTTTGCGTTCTCCAGTACCTTTGAACTCTTGGAAAATGCACTGGCAAGTCCCCCAAACGGTGTCATCGTATCAGGAGAGATGCCCTTGGTGTCCGGGGTGGAGCTTGCCGCCGTGTTTCAAGCGCTTAAGAAGGTCAGAGATATTCCATTTGCTTTGTTGAGTAGCCGGGATAAAGCCGATGGTCGTTTTAAGGAGTTACCAGATAGCGTAGAACTTATATCTACAGGAAAAGACTTCACCCAGGATGTCGAACGGGTCATAGAGATTTTTACCCCTAAAACCTTCCAGTCTCCTGAAAAGCCAAAAGTAAATTATCTTAGTGCCAAACCTAGAATACTTGAGATACTGGTGGCTGAGGACAATCAAATTAATCAGATCTTATTACAACGATTTCTCTCGCCCTATCCGTATGAACTTACAATTGTTGAGAATGGCCTCGAGGCAGTTGAGTATGCTTCGAACAAGGCATACGACGTTGTTCTTATGGATGTAATAATGCCCAAGATGGGAGGCGTTGAAGCAACGAAAGAAATACGTAATTTGGATGTGACATGGGCCAAGACGGTGCCGATAATTGCTTTGACGGCAGATTCTTCCGCCGAGTATCGGAAAAAATATATTACAGCCGGCATGAACGATTGTGTTGGAAAACCTGTAAAGGTTGAGCAACTGGTTATGGTGATTGATAAACTACTCGAACCGGCTTGAAGCCAATTAATTAAACGGTTTCATAAAATTTTGAAGATTATCGAAAGATCTTTGTACCCGCTTTTTTCTTTGGAAAGACCCTCTATATTATGTAGAGATGTTTCCCTCTAGAAACTCTAAAGCGGCCTTAATAGGGCGCCTGATTTCTTTACACCGTATGTATTCTTAAAGTTTAGGAGCCTATTCATGGCGATTAAAAATCGTATTGCCGAATTTCAAGCTGAAATGACTGAATGGCGCAGACATTTACACGCCAACCCTGAATTGGCTCTTCAGGAAGAAAAAACCTCTGATTACGTTGCTCAAAAGCTTGAAGAATGGGGAATCGAAATTCACCGTGGGATTGCCAAAACCGGGATTGTTGGTGTTTTGCATGGTCAAGATGGGGGTCAAAGTAGGGGCCAAAATGATGGACATAATGGCAACCAAGGTAAGGCGATTGGTATCCGCGCCGATATGGATGCTCTTCCCATGTCAGAGCTAAACGACTTTGATCACAAATCAACCAACGCTGGGCGTATGCACGCTTGCGGTCATGATGGCCACACCACAATGCTTTTGGGGGCTGCGAAGTATCTCTCTGAAACCCGTAATTTTGACGGTACAGTTTATTTCATTTTCCAACCCGCCGAAGAAGATATTGGTGGTGGACGCATAATGGTTGAAGAAGGTTTGTTTGATAGATTTCCAATGGAGGCGGTCTATGGTCTGCATAATATGCCGGGTATTCCTGCAGGTGAAATAGCTCTACGCGAAGGCCCAACTATGGCCTGTGCTGATACATTTGATGTCGTGGTTACCGGCAAAGGTGGTCATGCCGCGATGCCTCAATTTGCTGTGGATTCCATTATCGTCGCGACCCAGATTGTTCAGGCTTATCAATCGATCGTTAGTCGTGCGGTTGATCCAATTGAATCAGCAGTGGTCTCCGTGACTCAATTTCATGCGGGCGATGCCTATAACGTCTTACCGCAAGAAGCAAAGATCTGTGGCACGGTTCGAACGTTCAAGCCTGAGGTGCGTGCAAGGGTGCGCAAGGCCATGGAGGATATGGCTAAATCAATTTCCATTGCTCATGGTGCTGAAGCCAGCTTTGAGTATCAAGAAGGTTATCCGGCGTTGGTCAACGACGCCAGTCACACTGAAAAGGCTGCTGTCATCGCCAAAAAACTAGTTGGTGAAGATAAAGTCCATGAAGGAATGCCGCCTATGATGGGGGGTGAAGATTTTTCTTATATGCTTGAAGCCAAAGCGGGGACGTATATTTTCTTGGGCAATGGTGTTGAAGGCGAGAAGGGCGGGGTGTCTGTTCACCACCCTGAATATGATTTTAACGATGATATTTCTCCTGTTGGGGCAAGTTTTTGGGCGGAATTGGTTGAAAGCTCACTGCCACGCCAGACCTGAGAAAAGACATGAAGTACCCTACGGAATACACTCTGAACTAAATCAGAGTGATTAGGGTGGGCTGTATGGTAATTCGCCATAAGATGTCGGGGATTTGATCACAAACTAACCTGCTCTATTTTTGAAAATGGGGCAGGTTATTTGTTTCGTAATTTTTCTTGAATAAAATGATACCCATTACGCGTTATTCCTGTGAAAAGTGCGAGGATGAATGTCGGTTAACCGAACATGTTCATATATTTCACCAGAAGGAATTCCTTGTCAGGAAAATGCCGAAAGTAATGGGCAGTGTTTCTGGCATGACCCGAGTATCGACAAGCATGGTCTCTCCTTAAAGGATAGACTGGAGCAACTTGCGAGATCTGGGGCTTCCCTCCATGGTTTACTCTTAAAAGATGCTAACTTGGAGGATGTTAATCTTGTTAAGCTTGGAAGTGATACAGGCTTTGATCTTTCTTATTCTGACTTTTATCACGCGCGCCTGAAGGGCGCCCATCTGTTCAATCTGAAGCTTGAAAACGGCTCTTTGATGAAAGCCGACCTGTCAGAGGCCAATCTGCATCTCTGTTCTTTTGATGATACTAATCTTCTTGGGATAAGGTGGGGGCATGCACGAATAGATGGCATGATCATCGGTAAGGAAATATTGCAAGAAAACAAAGCTCTAACCGCAGATAAACAGAACGATCAGACAACTGCGATCGACAATTTTGAACAGGCCGAAGAAATCTATCGTGATCTTAGAAAGTTGTCAGAAACTCAAGGCCTCTTTGAGATGAGTGGTTATTTTCTAGGCAAGGAATTGACCATGCGGCGCCACCAGTTTCCACTCTACTCTAGCCGACGTCTCTTATCTAAATTCATCGATCTTTTTTGTGGTTATGGTGAACGGCCTCTGAACGTTATTTTGTTTTCGCTACTTTTTATTTTCATCTGTGCGCTGTTTTATTTTTTCCTTGGTGTTTCCGCAAATAATGAGGTTGTCGGTTTCAGTGTTGATCTCAGTTTCACGACCAATGTGCAGCACTTTTTCAATAGTATCTATTACAGTGTCGTTACCTTCACGACACTCGGGTATGGTGATATTACGCCTGTAGGGCCAACACGTATTGTTGCCGCACTCGAAGCCTTTATTGGAAGTTTTACTTTGGCACTTTTTGTTGTGGTCTTTGTGAAGAAAATGACCCGATGAACTTCCTACACAGGAAATTTATAGGATGTGATCGCAGCTAGAGGGTTAAAGGCAGTAGAGTATAGTTCCTAAACTTGGCAATCGCCTTGATTTCTCACGAAAGGTGGCATGATGAACCGTAAATTATCAAATATTATTTTGTCGGTGGTATATCCCTTGATGATAAAACCGATAAGGCTGCTGCCTGGATATTTTATTGTGATTGCCGGGATTATCACGGCAAACGGGGCGGTGGTTTCAGCGGCAACCTCTCCTGAACGTGTTCAAGTTACCGGGGAGATCATTGATACCTGGTGTTATGTGACCGAGATTATGGGAGATGCTCAGGGCACAGCCCATCATCTGTGTGCCGTCTGGTGCGCTATTGGCGGTATTCCTGTCAGTATCCTAGGTGAGGATGGGCAGATTTACATGGTGCTCAAAGTTGAGAGTGAAGACACCAATGTTGCCAACCCGACGATTGTGAATATCCAGACCCATAAGGTCACCGTCGATGGCGATTTATACGAACGCGATGGCGTCAAATATCTCTTCGTTAATCAGGTTGCCGATGATCAGGGTGTCGTGAACCTAAATCACGAAGACTATGGCATCATTCCTTTTGGGAAGTAGAACGATGAAAATACTATTCAAAAGTTTAATCACTGCTTCTTTCTTTGTGATCGGACTGGCAACATCAAGTTTTGCCGCCAACGAATGGGGCATTGATGGAGAAGAAGCAAAAGAGCTCGACGGTACAGTGGTGGATCTGGCATGTGAGCTTTCAGGAAACTGCCCGGATAATTGTGGCGCAGGTAAAAGACAACTTGGTTTACTTCTTAAAGACGGTACGCTTTATCCCGTTGTCAAAGGGGGGAGTAACTTCGCGGGGGGAACTGAGGAGCTTATTGAGCAATGTGGAAAATCTGTTCACGTCGATGGTCTCTTGATTACTGATCCTCTGATGACAATTTATTTTGTTCAACGTATCCGTTCAGAAGAGACGGGGGAGTGGTCCAAAACAAATCAATGGGGCAAAAATTGGAAAGCTGCCAACCCAGGTAAAAAACTGGGACGCTGGTTCAGAGAAGATCCCCGTGTTGCCAAGATCGTAGATGAAAGTGGCAAGCTCGGCATCCCTGGTTTGGTTTACGAGGAAGAATAATCTATGACATTTATAAATTGTCTTGCTGGGCTTGTTGCTTGCCTAATGATTACTGCTGGCTCAGTCTTTTCCGCTGAAACCACCGTTACCCACGAAAGCCATTCAACTAAACATACAGCAGACACTCCGAAAGCGCCTCCGGCATTAGATGCTCTTTTTGGAGGCCCCTTCGAGCTACAGGATCATCAGGGGGAAACTCGGCGAGACAGCGATTGGGATGGTCAATTTAAATTAGTATTTTTTGGCTATACCAACTGTCCGGCGATCTGTCCTACTACTCTACAGGATATAACGGATGCGCTGGAAATTCTTGGGGATGAAGCCAAGGCTATTCAGCCCTTGTTTATTACTGTGGATCCAGAGCGAGATACGATTGAGGTCTTGAATGATTATGTGTCTTCGTTCCATCCAAGCTTAGTGGGTCTCACAGGAAGCGAAACTCAGATCAGTAAAGTTGCGAAAAGTTATCGGGTGCAGCGTCACAAAATTTTGCTCTCTGAGGAAGATCATTCAGCCCACAATGGACATGGTAGTGGAGCTTCCAAGGGCGTGGTTAATTATGATGCGGCTCATAGCACCCTGACATACCTTATGGACCGCCAAGGTAAGTTCCTGACCCTGTTTCCTTATGATACCAGTGGTGATGTCATCGCTAAACGTTTGCGGGGATATCTCGCTGGCTCGTCTTAAGGACTATTGATCGTCCTGAAGGCTGGTCGATCGTATTGAAGTCGGGTGAAAAAGCTGTTCTAAAGAAGGTCTCTTCTTTTATCGCTTAGCCAAAAGCGTTTTCTTCAGCCGGACTTATTATGATCGTCGTCTTTGAAAGTATCTTTCCCATTTTTGCTATCGTTCTATTAGGATTTGGGCTCCGTAAAAGTAATTTCGTGCCAACGGACCATTGGCGTGTGGTCGAAGAGCTGTGTTTTTGGTTGTTCTTCCCCTGCATTTTGGCAACGACTTTGGTCAAGGCTGACCTGTCTTCCATCGAACTTGGCCCTTATGTCTTCACCCTGCTGGCAATGATGGCAAGTATAGGTCTAATTACACTTTTACTTTGGCCGCTTCTAAAGAGGTTTCTGGGAACAAGCCGGGGGCAGTTCTCGACGGTTTATCAGGCGACAACGAGGTGGCACGGATTTATCGCACTGGCGATTGTTCTTAAACTCTATGGTGAGGATGGTGGCGCACTGATCGCATTAGCCATGGCGGTCATGGTCCCTATTTTACAAATAACCAATCTCCTTATTCTGGCAACATTTTCAGATGCTGAAAATCAAGCTGGTCCTTCTTTTTTAAAGGTAGGTAAGACGATTTTGGTTAACCCCCTTCTTTGGGGGGTGTTCACCGGCCTTGTAATCAATTTAACCCAAACCCCAGTTTGGGAACCGATAATGACCATGGCGGATCTTTTGGGGCGTGCGGCACTGAGCATGTCATTGCTCGCGCTTGGGGCTGGCTTGAGCTTGAAAGCGGCTTTGAAACCCTCTCGCGAATTACTGGTGGGGCTCGTTGGTAAATTGCTGCTCACGCCCGTTGTAATGGTGGGGTGGGCGATTTGGTTTGGTGTTTCTGGAGTATCAATATCTGTTTTGATGGTATGTGCGGCAGTGCCTACGGCTATGAACGGTTATCTGCTCGCTAAAAAAATGGGTGGCGATGCTGAGTTATACGCTGCAACCTCAACGGTTCAAACCGTGGTCTCGTTCATTAGCATTCCCCTTATTTTATGGTTGGTGAAGGCCTATGCTGGCGGGGTTTGATATTTTGTAGTGGATTAGTAGCTACTGTCGCTGAACTGTTTCATGGCAAGGTCTGGTGTGATTTCAGCTTGAACAGGGCGTTCCAAATATGTCGTGAGAGCCACATAACTTTTTGTGCTGCGAACGCCGGGAAGTTCGTAGAGTTTGGCAAGAAATCCCTCCAAGGCTTCACTATTTTCCAAGCGAACCTTTAAGAGCATACAGGAATCCCCAGTAACTGAATGAATTTCTTCCAATTCAGGAAGTTTAGAGAGTTCCATCAATTCCTTTGTTTTACCCCAACCTTCGGTATCCAAATGTACAAAGGCAAGCAGGGGTTTCCCTACAGACGGTCCATCCAAAAGGGCCGCGGTGCCTTTGATACGGCCGGAAGACTTCAGGCGCTTCACTCTTTCATGAACAGCAGGTGCAGACAGGCCTACTCTCATACTGAGATCTGCGTAACTGGTATCGGCGTCTTTTGTGAGCTCACCTAATATTTTTCGGTCAATGTTATCCAGAGCCCGGGGGAGTTGGCCTGAACTCCGAATACTATCTGTTTTTTTGCTATTCTGCATTTTACTCTCTTCACAATATATTATTCAGTAATTATTGTCTCAAGCTGTATATGAATCAAGGTGCAGTTATGATCACGCTTCCTATCCTCTTACTTACTTTGTCGGTCGCCATTGTTGGAGCGAACTCATTGGTCTTGAGTCCGATTGCCGGATCGGTTGCCCGTTCTTTTGCGGGGACGGAGGCTTCAGGTGTCATGGTTGCCTCGGCAACGTACGGGATTTGTACTGCGTTATCAGCGCTCTTTCTTGCGCCACTCTCAGATCGGTTCGGCGGGAAGCCCGTCTTGCTGGTCGCTATGTTTCTGCTTGCTTTGGCCCTCGGCTTATCTGCACTGGCACCAACTTTATTGATTTTGTGTGTCGCACAAGGATTATCTGGCGTAGCAGCGGGTGTTGCTCTACCAGCTTCTTATGGTTTGGCAGTGCAATTAGCCGCCAAAGGTCGGGAGAGCGAGACACTGGGTATTGTCCTCACAGGGTGGACGCTTAGTCTTGTCGTCGGTGTAAGTGTTTCAGCGATCATTGCAGACTTAGTCCATTGGCGAGGCGTATATCTTTTTATGGCCGTACTGGCGGGGGGTGTTGCCATAAGTATCCTGCTAACAAGTGCTTGGGGGACAAGTGCCGTCACCAGCGTTGATATCAGTGTTGCCAAAAGAAAGCCAACTTCTCCTTTGACAGCACTACAGGTTCCTGGGATTGGGCGCGGTCTGATTGTCTGCGCGTCTTACATGATCGCTTTTTATGGCCTCTACACTTATCTAGGGGGACATTTACAGCAAGCGTTAGGACAATCGACCGCATCTTCAGGATTTACAACATTGGCCTATGGTATTGGCTTCGGCGGAGCAGTATTGCTGGATCGTTATATTGATCGCCACGGGCCTGCAAAGGTTGCTGTTTATGTTTTTACGGGGCTATCCCTGACTTACCTCGGGGTGTCGTTTGTTTCGTCTTCTTTTTATGGACTGGTCGCGTTTTGTCTCATATGGGGAATGATGAACCATCTCGGGCTCAATCTCGTGGTCGGACGGCTTGTCTCTTTGGATGAGAGCCAACGAGGGGCAATACTGGGGATCAACTCGTCGGTAACCTATTTTTGCGTCTTTATCGGCGCCATGGCCTTCAAACCTATCTTTGATAGTGCTGGGTTTGCCGTCTGCGCTTTGATTTCAGCCTTATGTATCTTACCCGCAATTATTGATGGTCTGCTATCAAGAAGGCAGATCGGCCTTGTAAAAAGGAATGCCGTATAGGGTAAATCTAGAGTTCGACTGACCGACCGTGAGGAGTGCGCAAGTAGGCTTGTCGCCACTCTTCCTTCCGTATGGTCATATCGCTTGGGGAAACTACGTTTTTTTGAGCAACCATTTTCTCTAATACGTTGAGCCAATGATTGTAGTAAGTATCCCCGAGGTCCGGATCTCCTTCTGCCTGTGCGCGTTTGACTTCCTGACTGAGGGTTTCGACCCATTCGCTCCAAGTGAAATGACCTTCATCGCATAGCCGAACGGCAAGGGCAAAAGCTTGGGCCTGCCAAGGTTCAGCAAAGACGGGGCCTTCTTCGTCTGTGGGAAGATTGGGAAGGTTTTTACAAAAATGTGTGGTGGTATCACTCATGCTTTTTCCAGGTAACTCTGCCAGAGGTCAACGTGAATTGTACTATCATTTCCCGGCCCCCAAAGCGTGTCGCCATCGAATGAAACATTATAGAGATGTTGTCCGATTTTATTTCCCTTTGAGTTTTCATCGGGGAGAATAAAGCTGCCGTGATAGTCGCAGACAGTGCCAACATGGCCGCGCACATAACGAGGCGCACGGGTATGCCCCGTTGGGTTAAACTGGATGACCCGGACTTTATCACCAATTTTGAATTCTTGCGGGTCATCAGTTGGATGATCACAAGGACCGCCAGAGCTTAAAATATTCGTGACGGCGCTGGCTGGGGCGCATTTACTTGTCAGGCTTTCTGGCGCTGGTTCCAGAGCTTTGCCCTGCTCAAGCTCCTCTAGAGTAACAACCCCCTTTTCAACCAATAGGGTTTCGAGCCCTGCGAGCCAATTTTCGTAGTAGCTGTTGGACAGGTAGGTAACAGGGTGCTGACGTTCACGGGCGTGGCGGGAGACATCAATATTCCATTGGCCAAGCCAACCAGCAGTTAAGGTCAAACCAAGAGCCCGTTTTTCCCATTCTGCATGAAACAAAGGTTCTTCGCGTTCTGGTTCTGGATTGATTGGCCCGAGGCCATGCATGCCGCCGAGATCGTGAGCGCCGTTCATGAGGACTCTCCAGCCTGAATTACCTTTAACTCAGCGGGAGTAAGGGCAAGTTCAACGCCAATCATGGAATTTCTGCTGACGAGATCTTCAAGCTGTTCCGCGGTCCAATCATCGGTGCCTTCAGGCCTTTGTGGGAGCACGAGGAACCTCATTTCAGAGGTTGAATCCCAAACGGAGATTTTGGTGCCTTCTTGTAGAGTAGTTCCAAATTCTGTAAGTACCCCTTTAGGGGCAGAGACTGCCTGCGCCCTATAAGGTGCGGACTTGTACCAAACGGGCGGAAGACCAAGCACGGTCCATGGATAACACGAGCAAAGTGTGCAAACGACAAGGTTATGTCGTGTGTCTGTATTCTCGACGACCTTCATGTGTTCGCCTTGGCGCCCTGCATAACCCATGGAGTTTATCGCAGTGTTTGCATCACTAAGGAGTAGATCTTTAAAGGCAGGATCTGTCCAGGCGCGGGCGACCACTTTGGCTCCATTACGCGGTCCAACCTTAGTCTCATAGGTTTCTATAATTGCATCAATCGCTGCAGGATCTACCAACCCCTTTTCAACAAGGAGGGATTCAAGAGCTTTTACCCTAAGTGCGGGATCTGAAGGTGGTTCTGTATGGTCGTGTGAATGATCTTGTCCCATAAACTATTCTACCCCCGCGATGAACTATTTTTATAACGCTAGCATAACAGTTGGGCACGGTAAAAGGCATCAACAAGTCCATTGTTTCAATTTGGTAACAAATAAAAGGGCCAGAATAATTCCGGCCCCTTTACTTAGGGTCCTGACCCTAAGTGATCCAAATTAATCCTGCCCCTCCAATAGAAGCCATAAGGAGCACGCGCGATAATCCCCAATGGAACTTGAAGATTAAGAGGCCGCAAATTGATGACAGCAGGATTACCCGCCAATCAAGCGAATTCACGTCTGGAACCCAAAGTTTGAATGGTCCGTAATCTTGGGAAGTTACCTTGGTGAAAAAAACGTGTAAGCCGAACCAGATCGAAAGGTTCAATATCACCCCGACCACGGCGGCGGCGATCCCCGAGAGCGCACCACGTAAGCGTGGTTGAGCCCCGATCCAGTCGATATAGGGAGCCCCGACAAAGATCCAGAGAAAACAGGGGGCAAAAGTCACCCAGAGAGTGAGCAGGGCCCCCATAAGGCCGAGCCATATCCCGCCTTCGCGAAAAGCCGCCAGAAAACCGACAAACTCGGTGACCAGTATCAAGGGCCCGGGCGTGGTTTCGGCAAGTCCCAGTCCATCCATCATTTCGCCCGCACTTAACCATCCGTAATGTATGACGACATCTTGAGACATATAGGCGAGTACGGCGTAAGCTCCGCCAAAGGTAACCACCGCAAGTTTTGAAAAGAACGTCCCGATTTCAACCAAGATTGAACCGCCTGAGAACATATCCAATAGGATCAGCGGCGTGAACCAGATGACAAGCCAGATTATGGCTGTCAAAAGTGTAGCCATAGGTGTTCGTTTTACGGGGGCTGATTTTTTCTCGTGGTCTTCAAGCTTGGCCCCCCGTAGAAATCCAAATAGAGCTGCGGTCGCAATAATCAGTGGGAAAGGGAGATTGAGGAAAAAGATCCCGATAAAGGCAAAAGCGGCAATGATCCAATGTTCAGGGAGGTGTAGTACCCGTTTGGCAACACGGTGTAATGCTTCGATGACAATGATCAACACGGTTGCTTTAACGCCGAGAAACAGGGCCGACACCAAAGGGACGTCGCCGAAAATTCCATAGATGGCCGCAAAACTCAGGACAACTGCAGCCCCTGGAATAACAAACAAAAGCCCCGCCATCAGGCCACCGATCACCCCATGTAGTCGCCAACCTGTATAGGTTGCGAGTTGCATCGCTTCGGGGCCAGGTAACAGCATGCAAAAGCTTAAGGCGTTTAAAAATTGACGTTCGCTCAGCCAGCTCCTTTCGTCGACAATAATTTTATGCATCAATGCGATTTGCGCCGTAGGACCACCGAAAGACAACAACCCTATTTTGAGCCAGACATTGAACGCATCCATTAGCGAAGGTGCGGGCGGATTGTTTAAATCCGCCTTTATATCTAGAGATGTCATGGAATTAACTCCGCACCGAAGCTGCAGGCCAGTCATGGACTTCTTTTGTGGCATCGCGCGCCCAGCGATAGAAGGCATCATATAACGTCATCCCTGCCTCTAACTGAGCGAGATCATCACGATACATGCGTGATAGTCCAAGGGAGGCGGCAAGCAGGCCTGCTGATTCTGGTGCCAGATCATGCTTGTTGGTATCTGCTCCGCGAATGATGGTGGCGAGCTGCTTAAGAGGAGGGGTTCTCAATTCGAATTCTTCGATCATGGTATCGAAAGTGCAGCGATCATCTCGGTGGCTCCAGAAAACATCCTCAACATCAAATGGTGTTGCGTCGAACTTTTCTGCGACATCAAGTACTTCAGAGGGCGCGACAAAGAGTATCTGAGCATTTCTGTCGATAAAGCGACGGATCAACCAGGGGCAAGCCAGCCGATCAATCTTTGGTCGCTGTCGGGTGACCCAGACGGTGCGGCCTTCACTATTGTGTTTTGGTATTTTAGAGGCCTGTACAAGTGCGCCGTCGCCATCACGCCAGCCGTTAAAACCTCCTTCGAGAGATTCTACCTGGGCGCCATGATCGCGTAAAATGGCGACCACGCCTTGGCTGATCTTTTTACCTTTGTGGCAACTGACTACGACACGCGTTGTTCCAAGTTTTGGCACAAGGGACGTGATATCGCGAAAGGAATGACGGAATGATTGTGGAATTAACCTTGGATCTTCTGCGAAGTCTTCATCAATGCGCAGATCAATAATTATCGGACAGTCAGGGGTGCCGATGAGGCGTGTTAGCTGAGATACTGTAATTTCTGTTGGTGATGGCATACGCGCATCCTCTCACACTTTGGTGTTGATCAGGATGCGAAACTTGGGCTGACGCCTCACGGGGTGTTCGCAAGCCCCATGCCTTATTTGTACTAAGTTCGGCGCATGGGGTCAATCAAGGATTGTTTCTTATACCTCTGGTTCGATGACCGTTTGATGAAGAAGTATAACAATGATGCTCCGTGTTTAATGTCATCGGAGCATCATTGTTCGTAAAGTATATCAACTTAGTAGGTGAGGTAGCTTCTAAAAACCCATCCAGTATTCAAAAGCATACCCAGCTGCAATTGACCCCATAAGGCCAAGTAGAAGGTATAGGAAAAAGACAGGTTTTTTGACGAGAGCATAGACGCTCATTGCAGCAGGAATAGAAGATACTGATCCGGCTAACATAAAGGTCATGCCTGTTCCTGCCCCCATTCCCAGCTCAATCAGGCTGTTGATGGTTGGGATCGCTGCATAACCATTAAGATAAGCGGGAATACCAATCAAGGCACCGAGGGGGATCGACCACCACTGGTCATCACCAAAGAGCAACGCGACTTTATCCACGGGGAGATAGGCCACCATCAGGCTCTCAAACAAAAAGGCGAGGGCTAGCCATTTAAGAAGAAACCAACTGTTGGTGATAGCTTCAGTTTTAAAAAGCGCCTGACGCTTAGGGGAGTGCCAGAACTTCCAGTAAATACGGTTATCGGGCTTTACATCTGTTCCGCAGGAAGTGCCACATCCCCCCTGGGTATTGGGGCGCATTATTTCCTGAAAATAGCCTGCCCGGACCATTGTGTAGGCAATAAGGCCGCCACTTAATCCCATCAAGAAAGCGGCAATAGTTTTAAATGTTGTGAATTCAATTCCAAATACGGCGCTGGTGAGAATAAACATTTCAGGGTCCATCAATGGGGATGAAATCCAAAAAGCCATCACAGGGGCCAATGGAACGCCTGCTCTTAATAGGCCGGAAATCAAGGGGATAACACCGCATGAACAAAACGGTGATAAGGTTCCAAACAAGGCAGCGATACTGATGCTAACCACTGGGTTACCCGAAGAGATACTGTTGACTTTACTGTCGAGGTTACTTGCCTTGGTGTAGGCCGCGACCCCAATAGATAGTAAAATAAAGGGTAGGATCCCAAACAAACTTTCGAAAGCGAAAATTAGAGAGGGGATGAGTTGACTAATATCCAGAGCCGCAATTGCAGCAATGGTTGCCAAAAAAGCGAGAACGACACGATCCCAACGGAAGCCGTTTATTTTGGTGAGTTCTATAAATGACATTTTTCTTTACCTTATTTCTAGAAATATCGAAATGATTAAGCGATAAAATTGGTCCTGTGAGTGTTTAATCATTTCATTTCGCTGGTCATTCCGCTGGAACTAAAAGAGATCCTAGGGGGGTGTTATTAAGCTGCGGCTGTCTCTTCGGATAATAGGCCCTTACAACAATCTTTCATTAGATAATCTAGTAAGTCCTGAGTGAGTTGATAATCCAGTCTGCACCTTAGTACGCGGCCTTCACGGGACTGGATTAGCAGGCCTGATGTGATCATGTGCGCGATGTGGTGAGACAGAGTTGAGTGTGGCATATCCAATTCTTTTTGGATGTCGCCAACAGCTAGTCCTTCATCTCCGGCTTTTACCAAAAGTCGAAACATGGCAAGTCGGGCAGGGTTTCCCAATTTTGCTAAGCAGATGGCTGCCTTGTCCAGTTCCATTTTAAAATCCAATATTTATATTTCGACTATTATCGAAATAATGCTTTTGAAAGTATTTGTCAAGCCTGTTCGGTTCTTCATCCTATTAGAGTGTGCCTTATAAAGGCGTGCTGCAATAGAATGAAGAACCGTCCGCTTCGCACTTCTTCGTTACGGGAGGCAAAGAGGTCTAAGCTTTAGCAACAAAAATTGCTTGGTTTCTTGAATAATATTCTGTCAAAGGTTGCTTTAATGAGGGAAGAAAGTGAAACAAGTAGTTTTTTGGTCGCTTCATTGCGGTGGTAGCGGGCCAGGGTTTCGAATTTGTTTCTGGTGTGTAACATGAGTTTCTCCTTTTCTGTTGAAAGGACTATCCCATGATCAATAAGTTTGTGTAATTGGGTCTGTTTTAACAACTCTTTCCAAAGTTTTGGTATAATGCGTCTTGATGATCTGCGGTTCTTTATTCGTGTGGCTTCCTTAAACAATCTTTCTGCGGCAGGGCGGGAGTTTGGCCTTTCGCCGTCTGCTGCCAGTGCAAGGCTCGTCACTTTAGAAAAATCTATCGGTAATCAATTGATGTCGCGTACAACGCGTAGCATTGCAATTACAGAGGCGGGTCAGATTTTTCTGCAGCACGCTTTATCAGCCATCAAGGAAATGGATACCGCCAAGGATCGACTTGAAACGACAACAGGTGAACCTCGTGGCCTGCTTAAGATATCTTGCAATATGTTTTTTGGTCGCAAGCACATATTGCCTTATCTAAATGAATTCACGCAGCTTTATCCCAAAGTAACGCTCGAGATGAATTTTTCAGACACTATAGTTGATCTGATTGGAGAGGGTTTTGATCTGGCAATTCGTGCAGCCATGTTACCTGATTCCAGTCTAAGAGCGCGTAAACTTGGTGGGAACCCAAGAGTACTGTGTGCTTCACCGGATTATCTCGCCCGAAAAGGCGTGCCGAATTGCCCGGATGATTTAGCCTATCACAATTGTATCGGTGTAAGTTTTATGCCCAATTGGTATTTTAAAGGCCCAAAAGGTGAAATTACGCGTTCGGTGCGATCATCCATCACAGGTGATACCGGGGATTATGCCTACGACGCTGCTCTGCATGGTTTGGGATTGACGGTGAAATCAGTTGCTCATGTCTGGGAGGACTTGAGGAATGGTAAACTGGTTGAAGTGATGAAAGACTATCCCATAGCTCGCACCGGTGATATTTGGGCTGTATATCCTCCGGGAAACTTTACCCCACCAAAAATTACGGCTTTGATCGATTTTCTAAAGCAAAAATACGGATCACCGCCCTATTGGGAAACCGATTACAGCGCAGATGGATCTAAGTAATGTGGGGATGTTTTGTTAGTTAATGCTGGTCAAAGATTAACGGCAAAACAAAAGGGCAGCTAAATTCAGCTGCCCTTAATCGAGGAGTAACTTGATTGGCAGACAGTTAGTCTGCTTTACCGCCGCGTTCACGGGACCATTCGTTGGGATTACTCAAGAATGATCTTACGGTGACGAGGTTGTCATTTTCCAGGTAGCCTTTTTCTTCAGCAACTTTGAGGGCATCCCACCAGGTAGCTAGAGCGTGAAGGGTGACGCCTTCTTTGGCGAGATCGCTCACGGATTGTGGGTAGATGCCATAGTGGAAGAAAACAAAGGTGTGATCACATATACCGCCCGCTTTGCGGATTGCTTCCACGAAGTTGAGTTTGGAGCCGCCGTCTGTTGCCAAATCTTCGACCAGCAATACGCGGTTACCTTCAGCCATAAATCCTTCGATTTGTGCGTCACGGCCAAAGCCTTTTGGTTTTTTACGAACATAGAGCATAGGCAGGCCCATGCGCTCGGCAATCATGGCTGCAAAAGGAATACCTGCGGTTTCCCCACCTGCAATCGCATCGATTGATTCATAACCGATATCACGCTGGATCAACTCAACAGCCATATCCATCAGTTTGGCACGGGCACGCGGGAAAGAGATAATCTTACGGCAATCAACATAAACCGGGCTGACCCGGCCTGACGTAAATGTAAAAGGATCTTCTGGACGGAAAAGAACGGCTTCTATTTCCATCAAAATTGAAGCGGTTGTGCGGGCGGTTTCAGTGATCTTGCTCATCGCGGGTCCGGTCCTTTGGTTCGTTACCATTGGTGGTCTGTTATCAAAGCCTCAATTTTGAGGCGTATAGAATAAATTGCTTCTGTTTAACCTCTGTCCTGCTTTGCTGCAATGAATTTTAGCCGTAAATCCGCGCGTAACATAACCTTAACATAGGAGGTTACTGCGAGGTGATTACGTGTACTTGCCAAATAGGTATCAGAAGAGGCAATCTCACAGATGTGAATAAGCTTTGTTAATGTGGGTAAAAGAGGTTTTTGATGACAAATGTGTCAAATCAGTCTGTGTTGCTCAAAGTTGAGGGCACAATTGCGACTGTCACGTTAAACCGACCTGAAAAACTGAACGCTTTTAATCTAGCGATGTGGCAACGTCTTGGCGATGTCATGGAAGAGCTTGGTTTGCACAATGGCTTACGGTGTGTCGTCATTCGGGGGGCGGGCGGACGTGCCTTTGCTGCAGGCGCTGATATCGCAGAATTCGAACAGGTAAGATTTTCTTCTAAACAGGCCGCTGACTACGCAAAGCCTATGGATCGTGCCGCCGAAGCTATCCGCAATTGTCCACATCCGACACTTGCCTTTATTGAGGGCGCTTGTATGGGTGGGGGTCTTGAACTTGCGGCGCAGTGTGATCTCAGGATTGCGAATAAATCTGCAAAATTTGGCATCCCGATAAATCGCATTGGAAATGTTCTGCCCTATCCGGCAATGCTGGCACTGGTGGATCTCGTTGGCCGCAGTGTCACGTTAGAACTGTTGTTGGAAGGCCGGATCTTTACTGCCGAGGAAGCCTATACCAAAGGTCTCGTAGGTCGCCTTGTCGATGATGTTGATGCTGAGGATGAAGTTTATGCATCGGCAAAACGGATTGCTGAGGGAGCCCCATTAGTTGCGCGTTGGCACAAGAAAAATGCGACCAGAGCTCTCGACCCCACGCCTCTCAGTGCTGAAGAGTATGCACAACCGTTTCTTTGTTGCGATACCGAAGACTACAAAGAGGGAATAAGAGCCTTTTTGGATAAACGGAGACCAAATTTTAAAGGTAGATAACATAAAGGCGCCCCCATTTGAGGACGCCTTTATGCGGTATATAGTCAATACCGGGTTTAATTTACGATTGCGATTTTACCGAAGTGGCTTGCAGCTTCCATGGTTTGGAAAGCCTTTGGCGTATCTTCGAAGTTGAAAACCTGATCTACAACGGGGCGAATATCATGTTTTGCGATCTGCTCGAGCATATTTTCGAACATTTTCCTGTTTCCAACCATGATGCCTTGCAGGCGTAATTTCTTGAAGAGAATTGGCAACGGGGAGATGTTTTCGCCAATTCCAGCCTGCACACCGATCATGGTTACCTCGCCATTATATGCCGCAGCCTGCAGAGATTGGTTCAAGGTGCCGGGACCACCAGTTTCAATAACGACATCTGCACCGTGGCCACCCGTAAGGCTGAGCACTTCGTCAGCCCAGTTTGGTGTTGTTCGATAATTGATGCCGATATCTGCGCCCATTTCTTTGGCGCGGGTCAACTTTTCTTCGCTACTCGATGTGATGATGACTTTAGCTCCTGCTGCTTTGGCAAATTGAAGAGCAAAGAGTGAGACGCCCCCTGTTCCCAATGTTAGTACGGTTTGACCCGGTTTCAGATTGCCCGTTTCCATAAGCGCATTCCACGCCGTCAGGGCTGCACAAGGTAAAGTAGCGGCTTCTTCAAAGCTGAGAAAATCTGGTATCTTGATCAGGGCATGGGCAGGTAAAATCACTTCATCGGCAAGAACCCCATCAATGGCCCCTCCCATAGCAACGCCATCAGGGGATGCATCACCATCCATCCAGTCACGCCAGAATAGATTGGCGACACGGTCACCAAGTGCGAGAGTGTTTACGCCTTGGCCTAATGCGATAATTTCTCCAGCGCCGTCAGATAAAGGAATAAGGCCTCCTTCTTTTACCCCTGGGTAAGTGCCATTGGCGACCATGAGATCACGTTTGTTTAGCGAGGTTGCTCGAATGCGCACCCGCACTTCACCTGCTGCCGGTTCTCCGACGGTAACTTCTTGTTGTTGAAGGTTTAACTGTTTGGTGTCGGGGACGACTTTCCAGGCTTTCATGATTTTCTCCAATATTGAAATAGGCGTTTAAATCGGTGTCGACCTGAAGATAGGAAATATCTTTTCATATCTCTAATTTATTGTTTGTATAGTAATCATATTGATTGTGAATGTGTTTGAGGTGCTGATGTCGAATGTTGATTTAAATCTTTTGGTGGTTTTTGATGCGGTTATGACGGAGCGTTCCATTACAGGAGCGGCAAATAGAATTGGGATGACCCAGCCTGCCGTTTCTAACGCGGTGGCACGCATGAGGCAGGTTTGGAATGATCCTCTTTTTGTGAAAAGCGGCCGGGGTATTAAACCAACGCCTCATGCTGAAAATCTTTGGCACCAAACTCGTAATGCGTTGCTTGAAATTCGACAAGTAACGACGGATAGCGTGTTTGATCCCTCTACCTCCAAGCGGGTGTTTCGGGTTGGGCTAACCGAACATCCCGTGGATATGATATGGCTGCCGTTGCGAAGAGCGATCGAAACGCAAGCGCCGAATATTTCAATTCATTCCGTCCCTATTCATCGCAATACCGAAGAATTACTGTTAGAAGCTTCGATCGATTTGGCAGTACATTATTATGTGGGACAACATAAACAGGTCCGCTCTTCTTGGCTCTTTTGTAATAAGTTAGTTTGTGCTGTTCGGCCGAATCATAAGATATTGAAATCACTTGATTCAAAGGGAGTGTTGCCGTTAGAGAATTATCTCGCTGAGGATCATCTGATGGTATCGTTGTCAGGCGAGGCCCGGGGTAATGTCGATGATGCGCTTGCTCAACAAGGTTTGAAGCGAAAGATCGCGATGACGGTTAATCATTTTTCGCTCATCCCCTCTATTCTCAAAGATAGTAATTTGGTTTGTGTCACTCCTCAATCTGTTGTGGCAAGCGCCGTTCGGGCAGGGGAGCTTACAATCATACCGCTATCAATTGAGGTGGAACCTGCGCCGATATCTCTACTTTGGCACACCCGGCAAGACAGAGATGCCGGTAATATCTGGATGCGACAGCTAATTTCTCAATTTGCTAATGCAGAAACAGCAAAAATGGCAGCCTGGTTTGGCGGCGAGAGCTAGGCGCAGGACCTAGAGGTTAAATGAGAATTTGAAATGTATTCTTATAACGATGCCTTGATTTGAGGCAGGTTAATTGGGGCTTCAACTATTAGTTTGTTTCGCTGAGTCCTGTAATACTTATATACTTGTGCGAAATAGGGGCTAAGCCGTGAAATGTCTTTGCAGGTTTGGTTTCCAGAAATGGTTTTTTTAAATGTACCAAATGTTGGATCTGAAAGAAATCCCGGAAGATAGTCCGGTTTTTTTTATGGCAAAATATTTCATGAATTTGCCATGCGAAGGAGTGCGAGGATCCGAGCAGTCCCCAGTCCCCTTTTGGTCAGATTTTGATCCCGTCGCGATCCGGAAAATACTCCCCTGGACAATGGTAATGCAACGTATTGGGCCTAATCCTGAGGGGCATGTGATAAAGCTGGAAGGTCAGCGGATTGTTGAAGCTTCTGGAATTAATACGATGGGTAAATCTTTGGCTGAGGCCTTCGATCCTGAAATGGCCAAGGCAAAATGGGAAGAAATGGAAATGGTGGCCCAAGAAAGGCGCCCTTCATACACCTTGAGCCCGGTTCCCCGATCTGAGCGTGCTTTTATTGATATTTACCGGGGATGCTTTCCGTTTTGTGATGGGGCCGGGGTCATAAGCCGACTGGTTGTAATCGTCGCTCCTGTTGATGATAAAATTTCCTGACGTTTAAAAGATCTTCATCACCGCTTCACCTTGGCCAACCAATTGGCCGGACTGATTGCGAACTTCACAAGATAAAAACTTGATATGTTTTCCGCCGCCTTTGAGGACGCCCACGGCTTTAAGGTGATCCCCTACATTTGCTGCGGCAGTAAATTGCGTACTGAGTGACAAGGTTACCGCTTTTCGTTGTTTAGCAGGATCAGAATTGTGAATAATGGCATATCCGCAAGCGGTATCTATCAAGGTGGCAAGGACCCCGCCATGCATGATCCCGGCTCTGTTACGGTGACATTCATCAATGGTCAGGGAAACCGTTGCTTGTCCCTCTGACCATTCAGTTAAGCTATAGCCGATGTGTTGGCCAAAATTGCTGGGGCCATCAATTTCTACGGATATATCCATATCTTTCGAGCTAACCATTACATCGTCCTCTCAGGTCCTGATACTCATTAGAAGTTATCCTTTATCGGCAATATATTGGTGTTTTTTACTTCTTCCATTACCACGTAACTATGTGTTTGGGAGACACCCGTCGTCGCAGCGAGCTTATCACCTAAAATTCCACGATACTCAGCCATATCTGCTGCTCTAACTTTGATAAGGTAGTCGAAACCGCCAGAAACCATGTGACACTCAAGGACTTCAGGGATCTGTAATATCGAGCGTCTAAATTCTTCAAAAGCGGCTGAAGTTGTTTTTTCTAAAGTAATCTGTACGAACACCAGCAAATTAGCATTAATACGCGCCGGGTTAAGCCACGCCATATAACCTTTGATATAATTACTTTGTTCAAGCCTTCGGACCCGCTCTAGGCACGGGGTCGGGCTCAGGTTGACTTGCCGAGCCAACTCGACATTTGAAATGCGGCCGTCCTCTTGAAGGACCCGCAGTATATTCCGATCAATTCGATCAAGTTTACGTTCACTCATTCAGAAGATATAACTGCATAAATGATCAATTACTAGAGATAATGCTAATAATATTTGAACTTTGGTAGGACATCCTACTGTCATAGGCGTAAAATAGTATCCAGAAAAGTTCAACAAAACTCACGCAAATGTGGTTTCTGGGAATAAAGAAATGATTATTGATAAGCAACTGGCAAATGCCACTCCTCTGTTAGCTGCCCTACGCGATGCATATCGTATGGATGAAAGTGAGGCTGTGAAGGCCCTGATCAGTTCGTTGGATTTGCCAAGTGATGCTCTTGATCGGATCTCAGCCCGGGCACGGGATTTGGTCAAGGAAGTGCGCAAGTCTCGGATTGGCCATGGCGGTATTGATGCTTTCATGCACGAGTTTGAGCTTTCATCCAAAGAAGGCGTTGTTCTGATGTGCTTGGCCGAAGCTCTTTTGCGGGTGCCGGATAGCCTAACCATTGATCGGCTCATTCGTGACAAGCTTACATCCGCGGATTGGAAAGCGCACCTTGGCCATAGTGATTCCATGTTTGTAAACGCCTCGACCTGGGCCTTGATGTTGACCGGTCGGGTGGTAAATATCAAAAAAGAAGAAAGCAAAGATTTTTCTGGCCTTTTTCATCGCATGGTTCAAAAAAGCGGCGAGCCCGTTATTCGTAAAGCCGTGCGTCAGGCGATGAAAATTTTGGGCCGTCAGTTTGTCATGGGGCGGAGCATTAAAGAGGCTCTTGATCGCGCCGTTGAGGATGAGAAAAAAGGCTATCGCTATTCCTACGACATGTTGGGCGAGGGTGCTCGAACCATGCCGGATGCTGACCGCTATTTCGAAGCTTACCGTGTTGCTATTGAGGGAATTGGTAAGGCAGCCAACGGACGTGGCGCTATTAACTCGCCAGGGATTTCCATTAAGCTCTCAGCAATCCATCCTCGGTATGAGTTTAGCCACCGGGATCGTGTGATGAGCGAAGTGGTGCCGCGCCTTAAAGAGTTGGCACTGGCTGCCAAGAAGTATGATATCGGATTGACCGTCGACGCAGAAGAAGCTGATCGTCTTGAGATTTCTCTTGATGTGCTCGAAGCGGTGTCAGGTGATCCGGATCTCAAGGGATGGAATGGACTAGGCTTGGCTGTTCAAGCTTATCAAAAACGTTCTCCTTACGTTATTGACTGGCTTGCCGACATGGCGCATCGCCATGGGCGACGTCTCATGGTTCGTCTTGTAAAGGGGGCCTATTGGGATACTGAAATCAAAATTGCCCAAGAAGAAGGCCAGGAAGGTTATCCTGTCTATACCCGGAAGGTTTCAACGGATGTTTCTTACCTGGCTTGTGCCCGTAAAATGTTGGCAGACCCAGAAGCCTTTTACCCACAATTTGCCAGTCATAATGCGCATACAGTTGCGTCTGTTCTCGAAATGGCTGGACCCGAGCAGGATTTTGAATTTCAACGCTTGCACGGCATGGGCGAAGCTCTCTATGAACAGGTTGTTGGCAAAAGCGGAAAAGGCCATCCTGTTCGCATATATGCCCCTGTCGGAAGCCACGAAGATCTCTTGGCATATCTTGTTCGACGTCTGCTGGAAAACGGAGCGAACTCTTCGTTTGTGAACAGAATTCAAGATGAAAAGCTCCCCATAGACGAAATCATCACAGATCCAGTTTTAAAGGCCAAAAGTCTCTTTAATATTCCACACCCACAAATTCCTTTGCCTCTTCATCTCTACGGAACAGAGCGTCACAATTCCAAGGGGCTGGATTTGTCGGATGCTGTAAAGCTTGCTGAGCTTGGATCACAAGTCAAGAAATTCGCAAGCACGGGATGGAACGGCGCGCCAATTATTGGCGGTGTAGAGCAAGCTGGTGTTAACCATACAGTCACGTCGCCAAGTGATCGTCGAAATAAAGTGGGTGAAATTGCCTGGGCATCGAAAGAGCAAGCCGAGCAAGCTCTCGCGCGTGCTGATCGTGCCTGGTGGGATTGGGACCAAACCCCCGCGGGGGAGCGTGCCGATCACCTGGATCGTATGGCAGATCTCATGGAAGAGAACACAGCGGAGTTAATGTCGATATGTATGCGCGAAGCAGGGAAAACCACTGCTGATGCTATTGCCGAGATTAGAGAAGCTGTTGATTTTTGTAGATATTACGGCGTGAAGGCTCGGCAGGATTTTGCTGAACCTCTAGTTATGCCTGGGCCAACCGGGGAGCGGAATGAGCTATCCCTTCATGGTCGTGGTGTATTCTTATGCATAAGCCCTTGGAATTTTCCGTTGGCTATTTTCCTCGGGCAAATCTCTGCGGCATTGGCTGCGGGTAACACCGTTATCGCAAAGCCTGCTGAGCAAACGGGTTTAATTGCTGCTGCTGCGATTAAGCTTTTTCATCGTGCAGGCATTCCTGGTGATGTCCTTCATCTTTTGCCAGGAGATGGGCCAACTGTTGCCGGACCGTTACTGTCTGATCCACGCATTAAGGGGGTTGCTTTTACAGGGTCGACGGATACGGCAAAGCTGATCCAGCGCGCTTTGGCCGCTCGCGATGGTGAAATCGTTCCCTTGATTGCCGAGACAGGTGGTCAAAATGCCATGATTGTCGATTCAACCGCTCTACCGGAACAGATTATCCGTGATGTTTTGGCATCTTCCTTCCAGTCTGCGGGACAACGTTGTTCAGCTTTGCGTGTTCTTTTCCTACAAGAAGACGTAGCAGATAAAATTCTTACCATGTTGGCCGGAGCAATGGATGAGCTTGGTTTGGGTGATTCATCTGAACTTTCAACCGATGTCGGTCCGGTAATTGATGAAGAGGCACGCCTAATGCTTCAAAATCATATCGACCGCATGAAAAAAGAAGCTAAACTTGTTCGCGAATTGCCTCTGCCGACTAATGTATCTCATGGGACTTATGTCGCCCCGGCCGCATTTGAAATTGCAGGATTGCACGTCTTGCAAAAGGAAGTCTTTGGACCAGTGCTGCACGTCATTCGTTATAAAGCTTCTGAGTTGGACAACATCATAGATCAGATCAACGGCTCTGGCTTTGGTCTGACCCTCGGTATCCATAGTCGGATTGATGAGACGGTGGACTATATTAGTCGGCGAGTTCGTGTCGGTAACACCTATGTAAACCGAAATCAGATCGGCGCAATTGTCGGCGTCCAACCATTTGGCGGTATGGGTCTGTCTGGAACGGGACCAAAGGCTGGTGGCCCCCGTTATCTCCACCGTTTTGCAACCGAGCACTCGATTTCCATCGACACAACTGCAGCAGGTGGGAATACCTCCTTAATGACCCTATGATTTAGGTTTAAGTGCACATGATATTTAAAAACCCGGCTATGATGATTTATAGCCGGGTTTTTATTGCCTTGAGTTCAGAATAAACTATCGTGGCTTTTTTTTGAGGGGCGTATGTTCCCCGTATTTGCCCGACAATAGAAAGATGGCCTCGTGCATAAAGAAGATCTCGAAGAATTTGTTCTGGCTGGGATCCGATTTGATGAAGAACTCAAATGGTTTGGCCGTCCACGTTTTGAAACAATTTGGCGAAATGAATTTTCGTCTCCTCTTACCAAGGTGTTTCTAACCCTGGCAGGAGGGTTTGGGCTGTTATGTGCTTTGAGCGTCGTATTCTCGGTTTTTTCGACTGTTATAGCGATTGTTTTCTTTGTGTCTTTGGGGGCACTGATCCTACGATTGGCCTGGATTTATTATCTTGGTCGGCGGCTGAATTATGCAATTACCTCTTCCCGGCTAATTTACCTCCTCGAAGCCGGGAGGCCCATTGAGTACAAATCCTACTCCCTTTCTGATATCAAAATAATAGAACGGGTTGATCGCCTGGATGGCAGCAGTGATATACGATTGCCTGAGCAAAATGATATTATCTATGGGGTCGATGAACCCGAGATTGTTAAACAATTATTGGGACATACAAAATCGTGAAAAAAGATAAAAAGCATCGGCATTGATACAAATTCCAACACCGATGCTTAAGTTTAATGTGCCTAGACTTCTTTAAATTTTATTCCCTTGAAACAACGTATCGGATTGCCTCTTTCAAGCTGATGGTGAAGGAGGTTTTCTTTCCGGCGCGCCTGAGCATTCTTGAGAGTTTGATGTAGCGTTATCTGTTCAGCCAAACGTTCAATTGCGACTTGTTTGTTGCGGTGCTGGGACCGTTGATCCCGTACTACAACTGCAACCCCACTTTTGATATGTGTAGCCCTTACCGCTGAATCAGTGGTGTTTTGATGTTGTCCCCCAGGGCCTCCAGCCCGAAAGGTATCAAAACGTATTTCAGATAAATCAAGAACACTTGGGATCGTCTGTTGATGGTCGAGCATGAACACACCAACAAACCAGTTTCGACGCCGATGTTTGGGCCTAACCGGGCTTTCGCATATCCATTGGATCGTGCCGATCCAACGCTTCAAAAATTCCCGTTGATTGACGCCATGTAAGGATATCACTGCAGAAACCGGACCGTGTTTGTCTGGCTCAGCCACGATTGTCACATCGAAATCAATTTCGGCACTTTCTGCTTCTTTGCTAATTTCCTTAACAACATGTCGAACCGCTATCCGACACTCGGTTGGGCCATTGCCACTTGAGATAAGAAGTCGAAGAGGAGAAGACATCATCTGTATTCCTCTTTTCTGCTCATTGCTTTTTTGAAGGTAACCAGAGGCTGAAGAGTTGCAACCGATGTTGCGAGCTTGAAAGTCTCAAGATCTCTGAGAACATAGGCTGCATTTTTGTAGGCCTCTGGCGCCTCTTCGATTAACAGGTGTTTGTCTTCGCAAACCACATGTCCACCAAAGGAGGTCCGCTGTAATTTTTTTTGATCTGATTTTTTGTTGCGGATCCGACCATGCATAGAACTACGGTCATATTTTCTCCCGGCGCCATGAGCAAGTGAGGACAGGGCGTCGCAAACTTTTTCTCCTGGAGATAGAAGGTAGCTCATTGAATCTCTTGATCCCGCTAGAGGGATTAAGTGTATATCTGCCTTTGCGGCTCCTTTGCGGTGGAGGTAACTGCCCTGATATTTCTCTATCAAATTGTGCGGGGAGTCAGAGATCAATTTGAAATCCGAACGAAGAGCTTCCGCAGCGCGTCTTGCGATCAAGTAGCGGTTCAAGCGCGCCCACTGAACAGCGTGATTATGAGAGATTAAGTATTTCTCGGCCTGTTCTGTTAGGGGATCTATGCCAGCTGTAAGTTCATTCAAGATGGAACTGAAAACCTGCATGCCGAAACCGCGTGAGCCGGAGTGTACCAGAAGACATACTGTGTCTTTTGAAAGGCCTGCCTCTTTTGCAAGTTCACTGTTATTGATTTCAGCAACAGTTTGGAGTTCACAAAAGTGATTTCCGCCTCCTATTGTTCCAAGAGAAGAAGGGAAGGCTTGGGGCGGCAGGTTATTCTCTTCGAGTAACGCACAAGCATTTCCGATCCATTCTCCTTCGAGTACACGAAGTCGCTTTGCGATTTTTTCTGCTTTTAGCTTTCTGGCAGGAAGGCCGAGTGAAAAAAGCGACATTCCACAGCCGATATCGTTGCCAATAAGTTGTGGATATAACCGATCAGAGAGAATAGCACAGCCAACTGGTCCATACTTTCCTGGGTGCAAGTCTGGATAAGCCGTGACTTTTTGTACGCCATTGAGTTGAGAGACATGTTGGAGCTGTTCTTCCGCCTTTCCTTCGATCCAGGAGGAAGAGGAGTAGTATTGTTGAACGGTGGCAGCGCTCGCATTGGAACGCGACGCACCATTCTCTATTAAAGTGCCCATGATTATGGCCTTTGAAAATAGGTAGTCTTGGCCGGGAAGTTATGGCTTCCGGACCTTAGAACCTGGCATCGGCGAGTTCTCAGCCTAGCTTAGGATCATTACCCCTAGGGGCAAACAGCGGGATACGTGCATGGTCTTGCTCCTGTTTTCAAAGTGGACCGCGAGAAAACAACGTCTTTATCTGGCTATTGTAGCTTGAAAGAGACTTCGTGTCGTTTTGTTGTGAGGCGTCATTTACCGGACATAATATTTTGTCGCAAGTATCATTGTTACTAAACTCGCCCTTTGCGTGTTCACTGTATCATAAATACAACAAAACAGTCCTTCTAGGGATACAAATACCTAGAAGGACTAAGATGAAAAATTATACCCGGTTAAGTGCTTCGTCCGTTGAAACGACTTGCGCATAAGCAAAAGCAAGGCCGGACATATATGAGGCCTGAACTTGGGCTGCAGGTACGGTCTTGTCGTTAAAGTTTAGATCGAGAGTGGCGCAGGCATCCTCAGCGACGGTACAGCTAAATCCGTAATCTGAAGCGGCGCGTACAGCGGCATCAATGCACATATGGCTCATGGAGCCAATAATAACCAGATTGCTAACATCTTGCTCTTTCAGAGCTTGCAAGAGGTCTGTGTCCTTAAAGCTATTGATCTCTGATTTGATGATGACCTGCTCAGTTTCGAGCGGTTTGACTGAATTATGAATTTCAGACCCCACAGTTCCTTTCGCGAAAAAAGGAGCTTCAGGACTAGTTGCTATATGGCGAACGTGAAATACGGGCTGTGCCTTTGCTCGGAAATGTTCGAGTAGACGTGTGGCTTGCTGAGCAGCTTCTTCTTGACCAACAAGGGACCATTTACCTTCTGAGAAGTAATCGTTTTGGATGTCGATAATTAATAGAGCGGTGTTTGTCATGACTGTTTCCCATTTTGAATTGCATATAGGGCTATTTAAATGGAGAAATATAATTTAGAGTATGGGCGGATATGACATTAATAAGGCTTAATCCGACATAATGAACACGATAATCAATATTGGAATACTAACCTACCCAGGTGTATTGAATTCTGCCCTTCATGGGTTGGGGGAAATATTTGAAGTCACTAATAGAATAAGATCCGAATATCCCGAAACCACATGGCCTAAGTTAGAGTGGAGCTACTGGGCCGCAGAGGCCGATCATTCTTCTCACCCCCTTGCGACCCGATCTTTTTCAAATTCGGGAGAAATTTTGGATATCATTGTCATACCTCCGCGCATTCTAGAGAAAGAACTTAATCTGATTGAGCCATCCTGTAGTAGCTGGCTTCGAACTCAGCATGAAGGTGGGGCTGTACTCGCGTCTGCTTGTGCGGGGGCTTTTCTTTTGGCGCAAGCGGGTATTTTGAACGGACGACGGGCGACAACGCATTGGGGCCTTGCGGATGAACTTAAGAGAAGGTTTCCCGAAATCATAATGTGTGAAGAAGAGCTTCTCATAGATGATGGGGATATCATTACAGCGGGTGGAATGATGGCTTGGACTGATCTTGTCCTGAGGCTTGTTGAGCGTTTCGCAGGTCCTTTTCTAGCCATGAAACTGAGTAAGTATTTTCTGATCGACACGGGAGCTCGAGCTCAGCGTTATTATCAAAGCTTTGTTCCCAAATATGCTCACGGTGATCGAGATATCCTCGTAATCCAACAATGGCTACAGACACATTTTACAGAGGCTGTTTCTGTTAAAAAACTCGCTGAAGAAAACAATCTCACCGAACGAACTCTGCAACGCCGCTTTACCAAGGCCACTGGACTAGCCCCATCGGTCTACATCACTCAGTTAAGATTACAAAAATCTCGGGAGCTTCTCGAAACCAGCCAGATAACGGTAGATGAAATCGTCTGGAAAGTCGGTTACGAAGATCAAAGCTCGTTTCGAAAACTATTTAAAACTCACGTAGGTTTAACCCCAAGTGAATATAGAAAACGCTTTCTTATTAAGGAGTAAGTTCTAGGAGGGAATTAAACTTTACGAAGAGCAAAGAGTTGGTTTAGGCCAAAAAGAAAAGGCCTATATTCGACGAGTTCAAATAAATTCTTTGAATAATGGGCAACCGTTTCATCTGTAAAGTAGGTTTCGTGGTCATCTTCGATGTGTTGGGCATAGAGATTGATCAACCATTCGGCTTTTTGTTTTGGTGTGGTGAAAACGAAGAGTCCACCGGGTTTTAAAATACGGCTTACTTCTTTGAAGACAAATTCAGGATTGGGTAAATGCTCAATCACAGCCAGCATGGTTACATAGTCAAAAAAGCCATCTTCGCAATCAACACCCGAATTAAAATTGCCAGCCTCGCCTTCCAAAAGAGGGTCTTTCCCAAAACGTTCAATGTTTTTTAAGCGGTTTAGAAAATAACCATCCCCGCAGCCGATATCCAAAAGCCGTAAACCAGCTTTGTCATTGACATGGCGCATAATATTGCTGGCGCGAAGATAACGCGTGATCGGGAAGATCAAAGGGCCGATGATTGGGCGTGCGTCCTGATAGGCCAGTTTTTCAATGAACCGAGTGTTGTGATTTACAGCAAACATATCTCAGATATTATCCGGTAAATGCATCATATGAGGAGTTTGGAACAGTTCGCTTGATCTTCGCGAGCATTTTCTCGTCATACACTTTTTGGTTCGGTGTCATAGAAATGACCGACATGCCAGCCCGTGCTTTACGCGCAAACTCACCGACAGAGCGAACTTGTAGCGCTTTACGCATAATATAGGTCGGGCGTAGGTAGAAGCTTTTATAGCACTTGATCAGGATTTCACGGAGTTCCTGACGGGTGAAGTTTTCTTCCCAAACCGGAAGTTCAAATCCTGCCGCAGGGTTTTCTGCAAATTTCTGCCAGACGTCCTCTTTGATAATGCCTTCTTTGAGGCCCCGCATATAGATTTCAGTGCCAGGATAAGGGCAGAAAATCGTGAAATGAACATAATCTGGGTTCAGTTCTTGTGCCAATTTCATGGTATCTTCAATATCTTCCATGGTTTCGGTCTGTTGCCCAATAATGAAATAGGCCAGGCGCTCAAGATTAATTTCCTTAGCGGCATCAAAGGCAGCTTTAACCTTTGCCACTGTGGTGTTTTTGCGGATCTCACGCATCATACGGTCGTTGCCAGATTCCACACCAAAGTGAATACGATCACAGCCGGCCTCAACCATGTGTTTCATCAGATCTTTATTGACTGTATTTACATGAGCTCGCACATCCCATTTAAACTTGATTTTGCGGGAGATAATTTCATCGCAAAGCTCGTGTACCCGGTCTTTTCTGACTGTAAAAGTATCGTCGTAGATAAAAGCTTCAGTAATACCCAGGCTGATACAATCTTCCATCTCGTCTGCAATGTGCTGTGGGGAACGCCACCTGAAACCCGATAGAACGGGTGAAAACGGACGGTCACAGAATGTGCAACGGAAAGGACAGCCACGAGAGGTAAACATCGTCGTGATGGTACTGCTCCGACCTAGGAGGGACGTGTAGTCACCGACATTCAGTTTGTTTCGTGCAGGATGCCCTAAACTATCTAAGTCATCGGTAGAAGGCGCAATGCCTCCATTATAGATGGTGCCGTCATCCTGTTCAAAGACTAGGCCCATGATGGTCGCCCAGTCAGATGGTGTGTCTAACTTATTCAGGAAGTTGAGAAAGGCAATCTCGCCTTCTCCTTGTAACAAGAAATCAACCTCGGGCCATACGATTGTTTCATCGGCAAATAGGTGGACGTGGGGACCACCAAGAATGATTTTTGCGGTTGGATTGACGTCCCTGATTACACGACAGGTTTCGCGTACATCAATGAGAGTAAAGGTCATTGCGGTGATGCCGCATACGTCAAATTCTTTACCGCGAAGTTCTTCTCTGAGTTGGTCGTAACTCCACTGCGGGGGCTGAGCATCTATGACGTCAACTTGGTGGTCGCTGTGTTCTTCCAGATATCCGGCAAGAAAAAGCAAACCCAAGGGAGGATTAAAACCTCGATGCTTTTCAACGATGGCAGGATTTTTACCTATCAACTCGTTAAAACGAGGAGGATTTATGAGAAGTACTTTTTTGTTCATGACTGCCTTCTAGTTTGTCCAGTAAACAGCCTGAAGCTATTTTTACTTCTTGTTTTTAGGGCTCATTTAGCTGGTAAATTTTCATCATTCCCCGGCCCGGAGAAGTCGCAATTAGCGTGTAGTCTGCCTCAATAGTTTTAAAATAGTCTTTAAAACTAGTAGGCATTTTATGGTCTTGTATTCCCCAGTAGAGCAAATAGTCGATTTTTACACTTGTTTGTTCTTGATAAACTAAGGGGTTAATTGACTCATGAAGGTAAGGCGAAGGTGAGGTTTCAATAATGGAAGGAAAAGGGGATTTTCCGTCAATATACTTTATCGGAATAACTGGAAAAGGACTACGTGCTTGAATGACTTTAAGATTGATAGCACCTGTGTTTAAAGCCAACCTTTTGCCTTCGTGCAGAAAAAAACCAAGCCGTGTTGCATCTTTTTGATTACGAAGATTAAAAACCATGAAAGTCTTACCGGGTGCCAAGTATTGTTCGGCAAATTGATATTCTTGATATTTATCATAAGTGTTTGAGAGTTCATCTATTCGTTTTAGTGGTATGGCTACATTCACCACAAAAATTATGGCGATAAGAATTTTTACAAAAGTCGGTAAGGTGGTGTACGTAGCTAACCAAAACACTAGGAATAAGAAAATAAAGGGTAAGATACGTTCGGCCACAAAGCGTGTGTTAAAGGAAATCGGTGGGAAGAGTAATGTAACGGCTAATAATAAAAGTAATAACCAGGGAATTATGTTTCTTAAGCTCTGTGGGCTTGAATCCTTTGGAGGTATCCCCGCTATCGCTCCTTTCTTTGGGATCAAATTTCCTTCGCGAATTTTAGCGTAGCTCATCAAAAACAGGCCAAGCACCAAAATTACGCGTAGGGCTCTGTCTGCAAATATAAACTCTCCCCCAAGAAATGAAATAATTCTATTTTTTAGTGATTTTAGAAAAAAATAAGGGGCGTCTTCATTACTTCCCCACAGGGCTTGGTCAATCAGGGTTAATTGAGCGGCATGCACACTTTCCTGTGTGAGGAAATATACAAACATTAAAAAGCCGGGGAAAAGGCAGAGGCCAATGGGGAGTGTGTATTTAATAAAATTTCTTGCTGCACTGCTTAAGCCAAAAACTCTGAAATCCATAAACCGATAGATTAGTGATCCACTCGCGCAGATTAGTAATAATATGGAAAACCCCATGGCATGGCTCACGAAGGCCAGAAGAGATATTATCCCGAGGCAGACCAGACTGCTCAAAGAAACATCTTCCTTTGTTTCTATTTTTACCCACAACGCGAGGCCGAGAACAAAAAAAACAAGGCTAAAACTGTAGTTGTAAAACCCAATATAGAGGGCTGATGTGGTGAGTAAGGGAAAAGATAAGAGGACGGCTAAGAGTGGTTGGGCCTTCAAGGCTTTGGCTGCAAAGTAAATAGCATAAGGAAGAGTGATGATGTAAATCGTTACGAGTATTTTTTCAGCAGTAATCGCGCCAAAAATCTTTATCAGAGGCTGTAAAATCAAATATCCCAACAGATTAGGGACTATCCGCCAATTTTCTTCGTAATAAGTAGCAACATCATTTAAGCCACTTGTTGCCGCGCTTTCTGATAGATTATTTAAAATCGTGGAGATGTAGAGGTGAACAGGTCCGTCCTGCGTGAACAGTATAGTTGCAGTCCAAATTACTATTATCTGTGGAAGCAGAGCTATGAAAATTATAATGCCATCTCTAGAAAATCGAGGCTCCGAAAAGTTAATTTTTCTGAATCTGTTCGCGATTAACATAGAAAGCTCTCTGGTAATTTCCTGAGCACGTGGTGATGGAATTAGGGCTTCAAATTCAAAATATTGATTGAGCAGGGTGCCTTAGTCAACATTTTGAGGAGGATATCTCTTTGATTAATCAAAGGGATTTATTGGAAATAACTAGTATTGATGGTTTAGGTTAATATAGAGTACAGGTGAATAAATTCTGAACAGTTAACCGTTAAAGAAAGCTTTCAAAGGGTTACGATGTGGTTGGTTTATATCATGCCAATTTCCTAGGAAGGAGGCTTTTCTTGTTAAAAGTTGTTGTTCTCATCATTTATGGATAAAGGTTTTTTCGTGCGGTGGGGGAAAAGAATAACTCTATTTATCGGGCTGTTTTTGCTGATTTTGTTAATATCATTCAGTGAACCAGAACTTTTGTTGGAATATATTTCTCAAATAAATGTGATTTATTTTATATTTGCGGTTTTACTCTCTCTTGTGGGAACAGCCTTTCGAACGGAACGGTGGCGTATTCTGGTCGGCCGTAAAGAAGGATTGCCTTTCCTTAGATCCTTGTATTGGTATTTTGCAGGATTTTTCTGGGGTTCTTTGACCCCCGGCAGAGTTGCTGAACTTTATCGAGTGAAGTGGCTCCTCAGTCGGAAGATACCCTTTGCTCATGCCACCGCATCTGTTCTCATGGATAGGTTGTTTGATCTGTTAGCTATGGCTATCGCTGCGTTTGCTTCTTTTGCTCTGTTGGCTCTAACAGGTGGGGATATAAGTTATCGTGATAGCTCGATAGGTTATGGCCCTGGCTTAGTTTCTGATATTGAGTTGGGATACTTTGTTAGTGGTTTTATTCTTATTTTCATTGCCCTGTTTGTGACCCTTAAATCCCCTTTGGGTCGTAAATTTCTTGAAACAATCTGGAATAAGCTGAAAGAGATCGGTAAGGTTCTAATCAGCTATTCAGGGGAAGTACTTTGGGTAAGTGCTGGGTGGACCCTAGTGGCGATGGCTTTTTTTTTATTGGAACGATGGATACTATCGAAAGCCGTTGGGATTGATGTTCCGGCGCTTTACATCTTTGCCTGCATCTTTGGTGCAGCCTTGCTTTCTCTACTACCTATTACGATACAGGGTGTAGGAACGCGAGATATTATGTTCGTCGTTATGCTCGGTATTGTAGAGGTGCCTAAAGAGCAAGCTTTAGTATTCTCTTCAATAATTTTAGTGATAATCCTTTTGCACGCGGTACTGGGCTATATGGCGACACTAATCGTACGTGATGATAGCAAACAGGAAAAATGAAGTAGTGGAACAGGGAAAGAATGACCGTTAAAAATGATAAAAAAGTACTCAATGTATCTGTGGTTGTACCCTGCTATAATGAGGAAAATGGCGCTGCTGTGGCCTTGAAAGAACTCTATGCAGTATTGGAAGGCAGTACGTTTTCCTTTGAAATTATTGCCGTTGACGATGGTTCTGAAGATAAGACGAGCGAAATACTTCAATCATTAGATTTCCCTATTCGTATACTTCACAACTCTGAAAATCGTGGTTACGGTGCCTCTATAAAAAGGGGGATACGTCATGCTAAAGGCGAGCTTATCGCAATAACGGATGCAGATGGAACTTATCCCCCCTTTACTTTGCCAGATTTGATATCTTTGACACATAGTGGTGAGGCGCATATGGCTGTTGCCGCCCGGGTTAGTGATAAAAATGCGACGCCGCTAATTCGTCGTCCTGCAAAGTGGTTTTTACGGGCAATGGCGAGCTTTGTTTCTGGGCGAAAAATTCCGGATATTAATTCTGGGCTACGCGTCTTTCGAAAAGACTTGGCCGAAAAACTGATAGGGATTTTACCGGATGGATTTTCACTGACCACAACAATTACCCTCGCTCTGTTAACCAATGGTTATACAGTTGAGTATCGAACAGTGGATTATCTAAAAAGAAAGGGTGTTTCAAAGATTCGACCGATCAGGGACACCTTGTTGTTTATACAGTTAACCTTGAAAATCGCGCTTTACTTTGCGCCTTTGAAAGTCTTTGTTCCTTTCAGCTTTTTATTGATGGTTGCAAGCCTTGTTTGGGCGCTATTTAGTTACTTTATCCTTGGTCGATTGGCTGATACCAGTAGTTTAGTACTCGCTTTGGGAGGGTTGCAAATGGGTGCGATTGGAATGCTAGCTGAAATGATCCGGTATAATTTTCCTGTCAATAGAGATGGAGATTAATTCAACGCTTATGGCAGAGGGGGAGTTTAGCCTGACTGCATTAGATTCTGGATTTCTCTTTCTACTTCTTTGGCTTCATGGATATCCAAGAAACCTTTTTTGATTTCACGCGTGATGGCTTTGGGAGGCGGGGCGTTGTCTCGGTCATTTGTGGGGATAGAAGTGACAAGGGATTTCGTGAAAAATATATCACCTGTACCGTCGTTATGTTCTGCCCGTTCCAGAAACTCCAGTTTGTGGATATCGTAGCTCTCAATGGATTTTTTATTATAATCATCGATGATCATTAGACGCTGGTTGGTTGCGGCGTAGTATGTTTGTTCTGCGCGTGCTTTGGCTTTTTTTGGTTTGTTGATGAGCTTTCTTGCCAAAAATATAAAGGGAAGTCCAAAGAGGGCTAGAGCTAAACCAGCAAATTTTCCAGTTGAAAAGCTGGTCATGATAACGCCGAGCATCCATAGAATTACGACAGCAATAATAATTTTGCCAAAAATTACTGCTTTACGTTTTTTTCCTACACGCCGATTAATATCAGGCGTATCCGCCCAAATTAACTCCTCGCCCTCAAGAAGTTCCTCCCTGGCGCGTTCAAGTGGATTTTTTAGCACTATAAATTATATCCTGCATGTTGGGTTTGTGTCGGTAACTTCATTTGAGCTTAAATCTAATGGATATTTTTATCTACGGCCATGCTGGGGCGTGAATATTCTTACTATCGTGGGGAAAGGTTCTGTTTTATGTGGAAGGAGAAGCTGAGGCGAGGTTTGTACTATCCATAGTGGTTTAGTGTTCTCAAGAAAGTAGGCACTGTTGCCTTTTTGGAATAAAAAAAGCCCGGTCCAATTAGAACCGGGCTTAATTGTTTCTTACCTGAGCCGATTAAAGCTTGGTACGAAGGTGGAATGACTTCGGACGTGTCAGGTGCTCGTAGGCCACTTTAGAGAGGCTACAGCCGCGGCCGGAGTTCTTAACGCCTGTCCAGGCCAGTGCCGGATCAAGGTAATCACAACGGTTCATGAACCATGTTCCAGTGTTAATGTCATCACCGATAGCAAGAGCTGCATCTGCATCTTCGGTCCAGATCGAAGCGGTCAAGCCGAACTCACTGTCGTTCATGAGTTTGATGGCTTCTTCATCGGAAGAAACCTTCATGACGCCGACAACGGGGCCAAAGCTTTCTTCGTTCATCACCCGCATGGAATGATCAACACCGACGACCAGCTGAGGAGCCAGATAGGGAGTGCCCTCTTTGTCTGCTGCGAAGTAGCCTGGATCGATCAGGGCTTCAGCGCCAGCTTTTACGGCTTCAGCAACTTGACCACGGACAAAATCAGCGGCACTGGTTTTTACAACGGGTCCCATATTGGTAGTGGGGTCTGTTGGATTGCCGAGCTTGTATTGTTTGAGCAGATCAACGGCACCGGATACGAAGTCATCATAAACGGAATCATGAACGTAAATACGCTCAATCCCGCAACAGGACTGTCCAGAGTTAAACATCGCGCCATCAACAAGGCTCTCGATTGCGTAGGCGACATTTGCATCTGCACGAACATAACCAGGGTCTTTGCCGCCAAGCTCAAGGCCGGTAGCGATAAAGCGACCGGAAGCCGCTTTTTGAATGGCGTGTCCCGCGGGAACAGACCCTGTGAAGTTCACAAAATCCACGCCGTCGGAACCGATAAGTTTAGCGGCGCCTGCGTGGCTCATATGCAAATGCTGGAATACACCGTCAGGCAGGCCAGCTGCTTTGAATGCTTCAGTAAAGCGTTCGGCGCAAAGTGGTGTTTGGGCGGCATGTTTTAATAGAACGGTATTGCCAGCTAGGAGTGCTGGAACAATGCAGTTCACTGCTGTCATTAAAGGAAAGTTCCAAGGTGCAACAACAAAAACCACACCCAGTGCTTCTTTTCTGATGAAGCGGGTGAAGCCTTCTTTGTCACCGACGTTCTGGTCAGCTAGAGATTCCGGCGCAATGTCGATCATATAACGTGCGCGTTCTTCAAAACCACCAATCTCACCAGGGGCTTGAGAAATAGGACGACCGATTTGCCAGGTAATTTCCTCGGCTATTTCTGCTTTGTTGGCAACAAAGTAATCGACAGCTTTGCTTATAAGGGCTTGTTTTTCGCTGATCGGAACTTTGCGCCAGCTTTTCTGGGCGGCGACGGATTTATCGAGGGCTGCTTGGATATCACGATCACTTGCTAGCGGGCGTTCGACATAAACTGATCCGTTAACAGGTGAAATACATTTCAATAATTCGCTCATGGAAGGCGCTCTCCTTGGTGTTTATGGAGTATTTTTGTGGGACCTTCATAAACGGATCTGCTACCTGCGACAAGATGTGCAGATGGAAGCCCAGATATGCGCACGACGCATGGCTCCATTCGAAAATTGCATGGCTTGTTTGGTGACCCTAATAGTCATTAGCTTATTTTTGAGGGAGAAAATTTAACGGATTACTGAGAATTGTATTGAGGGTATTTGAGCCGAAATACCAGATAATCTACAAGCCGAATCGGTGTCACACATTTTAGAGAGGAAGAATCTTTTAGGTAATCCGTTGTTATTTCATGTGTTTTTTGTTTTGTATCTTTGTTAAGTAATCGTTAATATTCATAAATTATCTTAGAGTTTAACCGAATATTTGTCGGAGCACGTAGCTCATTACCCGCCAAGCTCGCAAAGTTTGTGGCTGGTACGACCTCAGGAGGAGAAAATGGCTCATTCTGCACTAGGCTTGGTACGTCAAGGCTTGGAGAACTTGCGTGGTTTTCCAGGCTATAACTTGTCTGGTCAAAACTCAGCGCAAAATGGTGTTTCTGGCCAAAACGGGAAAGGGACACCCCATAGTCAACTTATTCAACCGATTGATGATCAGGTTGATGTTTCCAAAGGCCTGTTAGCAAATGCAGACCAAGGTGATGATGCCACTACGAGTGTCGCTTTAACGCCAAAAGAAGTTATACAGCGCACCTTAAGTAGTGCATTGGATTCAATTGTTGGCACTTTGGCAGAAGTATTTGAACGTCTTGGCAATAGCAAAGAAGCTGCAATAGAATTTGCACAAAATCTCGTAAATTCAATCAAAGAGGCGGCTGCCAATTCGGATGAATTTAGTTTTTCATTCGAACAGTCGGTTGCAACACGTACCCAAAAAGCCTTGTCTTATGCTGGCGCGGATGGTGTTGCTTCTGGAGTGAGCGAGCAAACCTATCTTGCTGTGCAATCACTTGATATTTACGTGAATAACAATACCGGTGAATTGTCCTTTAATTTTGCTTCTGTTCAGGCCGAGATAACAAAAACCACAGCTGTGGCTCAGTCCAGTTCTGCAGAGGGTGCGAATGCACTGCTTGGAAACGTGTTACAAGGCCTCGAAGCTGGTTCTTATTATGGAGCAGGTGAAGGTCTGGCACTTGCAAGAGAAGGGAGCGGGTTAGAGCAGTTAATCGATAAACTCGTCAGTAACCCGCCAAGAACAAATGCAGACGATGACGCAGAGCTTTTGAGGAAACTTCCTGGTGAAGGTCCCCTACTTAGCCTTCGTGAAAAACAAGATATTAAGCCAGAAAAAGAGGGTGATGATCCCTTCACGCTCTATCGTGCCGATCTCTTGGTACCACTTGGACACCTGTTTAACGGTGCAAATGGACCAGAGTTTGAAGGTCGCGACGGTGTTCGCCAACTGCTACTCGATACTTTGACAAGCAGTGCTGCGGGTGTAGGTGTGGACGCTTAGAATTTGTTCATAGGAGTAAAGTTGGTTTTGCTCATATAAAGATACAGTAATAAGAGGGCTGATTTTCAGCCCTCTTATGTTTTTGTGGGTTTATATTTTATGGACGTGCCAGAAGGCCTCCATCGATGATAAGTTCCGTTCCGGTAATGTAGCTGGCTTTATCTGATAACAAGAACAAGGCAGCGTTTGACATATCCTGAGTAGTTCCGGCTCGTCCGAGCGGGATTACACTTTCGGTCGAACTTTGGATAGAGGGATCTTTAATCCAGCGCTCTTGCATTGGGGATACAGTTGGCCCAGGTAGAATTGAGTTTGATCTGATGCCATCTGCGGCGCCTTCCAGCGCAACGGTCTTGGACAATGATATAATCGCTGCCTTGGAGGCCTGATAAGCCACCTGCGGTTTGTCATCTCCACGCATCGCCTGAACAGAAGCAACATGAACCATAGCGCCAGATCCTGTTTTTCGCATTAAAGGAAACGCATGGCGGCAGGTTATAATCATGGATTTCAAATTAATTTCCATAATCCGATCCCAGGCCTCTAGGTCCGTCTGTTCTGTGGATCGATCCTTATCAAACCAAAGAACTCCCGCCGCATTGACGAGATAATCAAGGCGTCCCGTTTTCTCGAAGGCATCATCCATAACCCGTTGGACAAATACTGAATCTGTGACGTCACCTTTGGCGAAATGAGCTTTCCCTCCCTCTATTCGAGTAAGATCGGCACAGGGTTCTTTGACGTCAATAAGGACAACATAAGCGCCGTGGTTGGCAAGGTCGAGAGCAATGTTGAGGCCCATACCACCGGCCGCGCCGGTTACAACGGCCGTTTTTCCTGTAAAACTCATGTCGTCACCTGCTCTAGAGAATAAAATTGGAATCATCCAAAATTGGATGAAGCGTAAGAATTTAAACGCTGTTTCTCATTATGTCTTTAGTTAAATCGACAAAAAGGTATCGGCGTTCTTATTCCAGGTTCATCAAGCGTTCGACACGTAGTGATGTCGCAGGATGAGTTGAGGTTAAATTGCTGGCAAATTCACTAAAGGTTCTGTTTGGGTTGATAATGAAGAGATGTTCCGTTGCTGCGTTCTTTTCTTTTAGATGGGCATGACCACTTATTTTAAGAAGGGCAGAGGCCAGACCTTTTGGGTTTCTTGTCAGTTGGGCTGCTGTAGCATCTGCGAGGTACTCTCGTTCTCTAGAGATTGCCATCCGAACCAGGTAAGCAACCAATGGAGCAAGAATTGCGGCGAGAACCCAAACTATTCCTGCGATCAACATAAGGGGGTTGGTACCTTTGCTCTCTTTATTTGAGCTTGAAGAGCGGTTTGATGAGGATCGTGAATAAAAGAAAACCCGGCTTATCCGCAACATTATTTCAGCAACTATTGCGATAAGGCCTGCGCCTACGGCGACGAGGACGGCGTATTGAACATCACGGTTGAGAATGTGCGCCATCTCGTGAGCAACCACTCCCTGCAATTCATCGCGAGAAAGGTTTTTGTAAAGGCCGGAGGTCACTGTAATCGAAGAGTTTTCAACTCGTAAACCTGTTGCAAAAGCATTCAAACCGTTATCGTCGATGATATAGGTCGCAGGTTTTTCTAATCCAGAAGCAATGGCCATTTCTTCAATAATATTATGAAGATCCGCATATTGCTCGGGATCAGCTTTTTTCGCGTCGTTCATTTTGAGTAGAGTTTTGTCGGCAGCAAAGTAAGTCCAACAAAGGGTAAACAGGGATATCACGAACATTCCTACCATTGCAGACAGGCCCCAATCACTTATTAAGCTTAACTTTAACAGCGACACTATATCTGTGTCATAGGGCGCTTGAGCCAAAGCGGGGTGGCTTTGAGTAAAAACTTCTGCAGCCCAGCCACAAACATAACCTAAGCCCATAGCCGTTGATATCATGATGAGACAAAGGAGAAGGGAGTTCCATTTGTTTCTGGCTTGAGCAGCCTTGAAGTCTGTGGAAATTATGGCCAAAGGTTGCGCAGTCATTTTAAAATAAACATCTATTAATTCACCCTGCAAAAAGCGATTTTTATAAAGTTAAAACGAAACTTTGGGTGCGTCTTGAGCTGCCTGACGTGTGTCCGCATTTAGCTCCCATAGGTCTTCAAGAGCGAATTTGAATAGCGAAGCAATAAGATTAGAGGGGAACTGTTGAACCCGGTTATTCTGGTTCGTTGTGACATCATTATAATGCTGGCGCGCAAAGGCAACTTTGTTTTCTGTGGTTGTTAATTCTTCAGTTAGATCGCTAACATTACCCTGAGATTTAATGTCGGGGTAATTTTCCATTACGGCCAGAAGGTTTGCGGTGGCGTTTGACAACAGATTGTTGCTCTCGATTGCTTCACTGCGCGTTCCTGCATTATAGGCACGGGTGCGGGCCTCTGTTACTTCAGTGAGGACATCGTTTTCATGCGCCATAAAGCCTTTGACAGTCTCAACCAGGTTTGGAATCAGATCAAGCCTGCGTTTGAGCTGCACATCGATTTGACGCCAGGCGTTTTCAACTGAATTTCGCCCAGATACGAGGTTGTTATAAACCTTGATGGCGTATAATGCGGTCAATAGGACGATACCTAGAGCAATATATTCAGTCATAAGAAACCTTGTTTTCGTGAAATCAAATGTAATTGCAACCAGGGTTGCGTTAGTTGACTTGTACTCGAACAATAGTGGTAATGGCTAGGGTGTTTTTTTATTAGGATTTCTTTGTTTTCACAGGATTTTTTCTCTCAGGATAACAGGTGCTACAGATCTCGCATTTTGTTCCATCGCATCCCCGCGCAGAACAATATTCCCGCCCATAGTAAATAATTTCCAGATGAAGGTCATTCCAGCGATCTTTGGCAAAGAGCCTTTTGAGATCTTTTTCCGTCTGTACGACATTTTTCCCGTTCGTCAGGCCCCATCTTTGGGCTAAACGGTGAATATGAGTGTCAACCGGGAAAGAGGGCACTCCAAACGCCTGAGACATGACAACCCCGGCTGTTTTGTGTCCGACACCGGGTAGTTCTTCTAACGCTTCCATAGATTGGGGAACAACGCCGTCGTATTTATCGATTAGAATTTGAGAGAGTTCTGAAATAGCTTTTGATTTACGGGGGGAAAGGCCGCAGGGGCGAATGATGGCTCTAATATCATCAACAGGAACTTTTACCATATCAAAAGGATTGTCTGCGCGATCAAAAAGAGCAGGTGTAATTTTGTTTACTCTTTCATCCGTACATTGTGCTGAGAGTAAAACTGCGACCAAAAGAGTGTAGGTGTCCTTGTGGTCGAGGGGAATCGGAAGGGTCGGATATAGCTCTTTTAGACGTTTATTTATATATACAACTCGATCTTTTTTTAACATTTTGACCCTTATCGCTCAGATTTAGGAAATATTAGCTTTTGATATACTTTATGTTAACGCTCCCGACGAATAATCGTAGTTAAAGAAGTAAAAGCAATAACAATTTCGTCTCATAAATGAGACTTGATAGGTAAGGTCGGGTTAAGTCGTGTCTGAAGAACAAAAATTTACTACCGATGACAACCAAAAAGAGGTGTCCATCGATGAAGCAGCACATGAAGAGGTCCTTGGTGCGGAAGTGACCAGTGAATTTTCCGAAGAAGTAGGTATCGTTGGAGAAACCCAACGAACCACTTTTTTAGGGAATTTTGCTGTTTCTACCCGTATATCGGCTTTGATGCTGCTTGGGATCATTGCCCTAGGCGTTATTTGTACCATTTATTTTGTGGGTGATGTTCTGCTGGCAAATAGTAGGGCACAGTTGGCTGAAAATCAGGCGAATTTGGTCCATAATCAAGAGCTTTTAGTCGCAGATCAAGCCAAGTTAGAGAAATCTCAGCAGATTCAAAAGCTGGTCGACGAAATTGAAGTCAGTATTAACCGACTAGCGTTAAATGAAAAAGATTTCCTGCTTAAGAGTGACTTAAAATTTGAAGATCTGTTTTTTAAAGAAATGGATGTTATCAATGGTAAACTCAAAGAGCTGGAGAGTCTCTCAGATGCTCCGCAAACAAAAGAAAGCTTAGCAAAGCTAAAGGCTAATCTTTTGGCCTATGAAGATAGCTTTGGTGCTGTCGTTCAGGCTAAATCTACTCTAGGGATGACGAAAAACGCTGGTCTTAAAGGGAAGTTGAATAACTCTGCCTTTGCTATTGAGGATAGTTTAAAAGCCCCTTATTTGATCAAACTTGCGGGTGAAATGACGTCTATTCGTACTGTGGAAAAGACTTTCATTATTACCCATGAAAAAGAAGATATGGCTGCTGTCCTTAAAAAGGGTAAGAAGTTTAATCGTAACGTTAAATACGCGCTGCTTTCTAAGGATGAAAAGAAGTCTATTCAAGTTTTGGTAGAAACCTATTTGAAAGATTTTGAAAATTTTGCCAAGACGACACTGAGTTTTGACGGTGGGACCGACCAATTGGTTGCTGTCTTTGGCACTCTCAAAGACCCCATTGATTCAATGGCACAATTCAGTAAAGGGGAACTTGAAACGATTGCTGCGCGTGTTGCAACTGTGACAGCTGACGTAGAAGCTGTTTCTGCTGATGTTAAAAAGGTTTCTTTAGAAGCTGATGAAAATGCAGCAAGTGTACGTAGTCTTATTATTGGCGCTGCTATAGTCATTTTCATTCTCATGGTCGGTATCGGTATTGTTGTTCTTCGTAGTCTGACAGGACCTATTCGTTTGATCACGGATGTGACGACGCGTTTGTCAGAAGGTGACAAGGATGTTGATATTCCGGCCGTCGATAACAAAGACGAAGTCGGGGAAATGGCGCGATCTCTCTTGGTCTTTAAAGAGAATTTGATTGAGAATGAGCGAAATGATGCCGAGCGACGCGAGCAGCGCAAAGAACGCGAAGCAAGGTCACGCCGTCTCGAAGAATTAGCGAAAGCTTTTGATGGTGAAGTTCGTGAAGTTCTTTCTGGCCTGCAAAACTCAACGGGTAGGATGGGCGATACGGCCTCAAGTATGTCAACGATTGCTGATGAAACTAAGGCCCAATCCGCCGCAGTCGCATCGGCTTCCGACTTGGCGTCTATGAACGTACAAACTGTTGCATCTGCTGCGGAAGAACTTTCTGCCTCAATCAATGAGATTAGTCGACAGGTATCTGATTCTGCAAATGTCACAAGCCGTGCGGTTTCTGAAGCCACAAAGACAAGCCAAACAGTTCAGGAATTGTCCGATGCTGCACAGAAAATTGGTGAAGTGGTTCACTTGATCAATGACATTGCGGAACAGACCAATCTTTTGGCTCTTAATGCAACAATTGAAGCTGCTCGCGCTGGCGAAGCTGGGAAAGGGTTCGCGGTTGTTGCTTCTGAAGTGAAATCGTTGGCTAATCAAACGGCTAAAGCCACCGAAGAAATTTCTGAGCAGATTGCTACCATGCAAAAACAGACCGGTTCTGCTGTTGGTGACATTGAGGGCATCAGCAAAATCATCAACCAGGTCAATGAAATTGCCTCTGGCATTTCTGCAGCCGTTGAAGAACAGGGCGCTGCGACACAGGAAATCGCACGTAATACTCAAGAAGCGGCACGCGGGACACAGGAGGTTTCTTCTAATATCTCTGGTGTTAGTGAAGCAGCTGAAAAATCTGGGCAGGCTTCGGATCAGGTTATGACTGCTGTTGATGAGTTAAAGAGCCAAGGAGACCGTTTGAACTCTCAGGTTCAGAACTTCCTACAGCAAATTCAGACCGCTTAGAGAAGGTGCTCCTTTAGGTAACTTAAGGGAGCTTCGCTTCTTTTAATGGCAATACGAAAAGGTCGGGGCATTATGCTTCGACCTTTTCTTTTGATTTCCGGTTAGCTTAGAACTTATCGTTTATACCATTTAAGCAAAGTAGTTTTTGATAGTCTGCTTACGGCAATACCAGAAACAATGAGAACTAAGGCTACTATCGTCGTAGAGGGGAGCCGTTCGCTTAGGAAAAGGGCGCCCCAAAGAACACCAAAAAAAGGTACGAGGTAGCCAACATATGAGGCAAAGCTAACACCGATTTCCCGAATAAGATAAAATCTGAGAACAAAGGCGAGAGCCGTAGGAATTATGCCGAGATATACTAAAGCAGAGAGGGTTTCCCAGCTGCTTGCTGGGAGGGTCTGCCATGGGGCTTCGAAGAGCAAACTGACGGGTAGTATCAGTAATGATGCTGAAATGAGTATCGAGGCGGTTATAACGGTGTTGGATTTTTCTTTGACCCTACGGACAAGTATACCCGAACAGGCGTAACACATGGCTGCGGCCATGGTCGCCAATTGAGCCATGACATCAGTGCCAAACCCAGAAAAGCTATCGGGACCAAGTATAATCAGGACACCAGAAAACCCGATAACAACCCCAAAAAACTTGAAGGGGGTAAATCGATCATCAGTACTGAAAAAATGGGAAAGTATCAGAGCAATCAAAGGGCCTGTGGCCATGAGAATGGCGGTTAGGCCCGAATCAATATACTTTTCTGCCCAGCTGATCATTGCAAAAGGGGCGGCCATGCTAAAAAAGCTAACGATGATAATTTGACGCCAAAATTTTGGATCTCTTGGAAAGGCTAGAGATCGTGAGTGCATGTAGAAATAGATCACGATACTGGCAATCAAAAGTCTGCTGGCGGCGATTGTTGCAGGCGGAACTTCCTCTACTGTGATCTTAATCGCCAGAAATGCAGAGCCCCAGATTGCTGCAAGAAAAGTAAGAAGTAGGAAGTCCTTTAGGGTCGGGGCACGCATTTAGCTATCCGTTCAAAATTATCAATTGGAACAGAGCTATCGTTATATGTCTTGTTCTGGCAAGGGAAAAGGTTCGTATGAGATAGCCAAAACTGTTGGTATAATATTGCTGAGTTAAAATCAGGGCAGTAAGATGACATTGATATTTCGTAACGATTCTATTCTGCCTGCTAATACGAATGTCACGCTGTACTTTGTCGAAGTGTTAATTAAATAAAAGTAGTTTTTTAAGATGATTGAAAAAAATGACCAGCATAGACCGCGTATTGTCGTGGTTGGTAATGAAAAAGGCGGGTCGGGTAAATCTACGACCACCATGCATCTTATTGTTTCTCTTATGAAAGACGGATATACTGTAGGTACAATTGATCTTGATGCGCGCCAAGGAACACTTTCAAGGTATTTAGAAAATCGGTCGCGCTTTGCGGAGAAATCAAAAGATTTAATTTTGCTTCCGGAACACAGACGGCTTTATCGATCTGAAGCCGCGAATAAGGCTGTGAGCGAAGAAGAAGATAAAGATAATCTTGAACTCGCGATGCATGAACTTTGGGATCGTGATTTTATTGTTTTCGATACACCGGGAAGTGATAACTATCTCTCTCGTCTTGGGCATAGCTATGCAGACATCCTTGTCACACCTTTGAATGATAGTTTCCTAGATATGGATATGCTGGCAAAGGTGGAGATTCAGGAAAAAGAACTGAAATTAACGCCGAGTACCTATAGCCAAATGGTTTGGGAACAAAGACAGCAAAGAGCGATGCAAAAAAAACGCCCGATAGATTGGGTTGTGATGCGTAATAGACTGTCTCACATTGATGCGAAAAACAAACGAGACATCGGGCTATTGCTTGAACATTTGTCAAAACGGTTACAATTTCGCCTCACCCCGGGTTTTGGAGAGCGTGTTATTTTTAGAGAGTTATTTCCCAAGGGTTTGACTTTGCTCGATCTTGATTCCGAAGGTTCTGGTATAAGTATGAGTATGAGCCATGTTGCAGCTCGGCAAGAAGTCCGGGCCCTTTTAAATGCGATAGGGCTTACGAAGGAAAATGTTACGGTCTGAGTGAAAAGGGAAACATCACCTAGCAAGTTACTCAAAGAGAACCTGAGAAATTAGCGGAGGATCTTTTGCTTACCAGCAACGATACCTATATTCTATAGATATGTTCTAGGTGTAACGTACCTTTTTACAACGGAGATTTCGTGCCTGATAAAAAACTTCCGATCAAATCTGATAACCAGGATATAAAAGCTTTTCTGAAGAAGCTGGACCAAACCCCAGCTCCAGATTCTTCTCGGGGGAGGCTGATTTTTGCCCTTGATGCGACTGCTAGTCGTCAAATGACGTGGGACCACGCCTGCCATATCCAATCCATGATGTTTGAAGAGGCAGGTCGCGTGGGTGGGCTCGATATTCAACTTATTTTTTTTCGGGGCTTTCGTGAGTGTAAAGCGTCATCGTGGGTCAGTGATGCCGGACATTTATTGCGTCTTATGACGTCTGTACAATGTCTTGCTGGGAATACTCAGATCGGCAAAATTTTTAAACGCGCTCTTAAGGAAACCATGAATAAGCGGGTAAATGCTTTGGTCTATGTTGGAGATGCTATGGAAGAAGATGTTGACGCCCTCGGGCATATGGCTGGCCAACTCGGTTTACATGGCGTTCCCTGCTTTATGTTTCATGAAGGTGGCGATCCGATTGTGGCCAACGTATATAAACAGATTGCAAAATTATCTGGTGGGGCTTATTGCCCCTTTGACGAGGGAAGTGCACAACAACTTAAAGAACTACTATCTGCTGTCGCGGTTTTTGCTGCAGGAGGGCGCAAAGCACTCAGGGACTTTAGTCAAGAAAGTAAAGGCGCTTCCGTTAAGCTTCTCTCACAATTATCAGATTAACAGCTCAGGTTATTCTATTTAGATTAACCGACAGGTATCAGGTATCAGGTATCAGATACCACGTATTACGATAGTGGAGTATAAGAGTAATGCCTTACTTTATCTTGGGATTAGGTCTTTTCGTAGGTCTGATTTTTCTCAGCCACTGGTACAGCAAGGCTAATCCCGCGATTGTTATTAAAACATTGAAGACCATCGTTCTTGTTACGGGCCTTCTTATTGCCTTATTTCTGATCTTTACCGGCCGCATTTTCCTTGTACTTGCTGCATTACCTTTATTAATACCCTTTTTGTTGCGGTCTCGTGCTCTGATGCAGCGCTTGAAAGCAGCGGCTGGGGGAACCCCAGGGAAAACGTCTCAAGTGGTAACAAAGTTTTTGCGTATGGTACTCCTACATGACAGTGGAGAAATGGACGGTGAGGTTCTATCTGGTGCGCATGAAGGGCGCCGGCTTTCTGAATTGTCGCTGGTTGATATAGAACAACTCTATCGCGTTTACGTTATCGAGGAAAATAAGTCAGCGGACCTGTTGTCAGCTTATGCAGAGCGCCGCTTTGGTTCCGAGTGGCTGTGTGGAGAGGGCGGAAATCAAGGCGATAAGACCGATCGCGAAGGAAGCAGTTTTTCAAGTGCGTCTATGGATCGGAAAAATGCTTTAGAGATATTGGGGTTGGATGAGGCAGCTACAGAAGATGATATTCGCGAAGCCCACAAAAATTTGATGCAAAAGTTACATCCAGATCACGGCGGAAATAACTATCTGGCTACACAGATTAACAGAGCAAAAGACGTGCTGCTCAAAGGCGCTGGTTGAGTTCCTTGTGCGAGTGTGGCATGACCATGTTGGATTTTATAAATGATGAGGAGTGGGGGATCGATGCGCCGACCCGTACGTAAGGCAATTTTTCCGGTTGGTGGTCTAGGGACCCGATTTTTACCCGCAACAAAGGCGATGCCTAAAGAGATGTTGCCGGTCGTCGACAAGCCCTTGATCCAGTATGCGGTTGAAGAGGCAAAAGCTGCTGGGATCGAAGAGTTTATCTTTGTAACGGGCCGCGGGAAAGCAGCGATAGAAAACCACTTTGATCGCGAATATGAGCTTGAGTCGGTTTTAAAGAACCGGGGCAAAGAAAAAGAACTAGACGACCTTTCAACCCTTCTTCTGGAAGCGGGGAGTGTGACCTATACGCGTCAGCAAGAACCTCTTGGCCTTGGTCACGCGGTTTGGTGTGCCCGTAACTTGATCGGGGATGAGCCTTTCGCGGTATTATTGGCTGATGACCTTGTTCAGTCGGAAACCGCTTGTCTTAAGCAAATGGTCGACAGCTACCAAGATACCGGAGGGCACCTCGTGGCCGTTATGGATGTGCCTCGCGATCAAACCAACCGCTATGGGATTTTGGATGTAATCGAAGATAACGGATCTTTGGCGCGGGCTCGGTCTCTTGTTGAAAAGCCTCTACCTGAGGATGCGCCTTCGACACTATCGATTATCGGTCGATATATCTTGGATCCGTCCGTTTTTGACGAGCTTGATAAAAAAGAACGCGGCGCAGGAGGCGAAATCCAGTTAACGGATGCTCTGGCCGCCACTCTAGATGACGTTACGTTTCACGGCCTTCGGTTTGAAGGGACAAGATTTGATTGTGGTAGCAAGGCAGGTTTCCTTGAAGCAACAATCGCCTTTGCACTCGAACGCGAAGATCTTGGTGGTAAAATGCGAGACATTCTTAAAAAATATGCATGATAGCGACCCTTAGGGTGGCTCGAAGGAGAAAACCGCATGCGCATTGCAATGATTGGCACTGGTTATGTTGGCCTGGTGTCAGGAACATGTTTTTCTGAATTTGGCACGAACGTTGTTTGCGTCGATAAAGACGAAAGTAAGATTGAGGGTCTCAAAAACGGTGTGATCCCGATCTTTGAGCCTGGTCTGGATGCTTTGGTCAAAAATAATTCCGAAGCAGGGCGTTTAACCTTTACGACTGATCTCACGACAGCTGCTAGAGACGCTGATGCGATTTTCATTGCCGTAGGGACACCTCCTGGCGAAAAAGATGGTCAAGCTGATCTTTCTTATGTTTATCAGGCAGCCAGAGAAATTGCAGCTGTAATGGATGGCTATACTGTCATTATTACGAAATCCACAGTACCTGTTGGAACAGGCCGCGAAGTCGAGCGCATTATTCGTGAAGAACGACCGAAAGCCGATTTTGACGTTGTGTCAAATCCGGAGTTCTTAAGAGAAGGTGCTGCCATCAGTGATTTTATGCGTCCTGATAGGGTTGTGATTGGTGCTGAAACAAAGCGTGCTCAGGACGTTATGGCAGAGCTCTATCGGCCGCTATACCTGATCGAAACGCCTATTCTCTTTACGAAGCTGGAAACATCCGAACTGATTAAATACGCGGGCAACGCTTTTCTTGCCACCAAGATTTCTTTCATCAACCAGATGGCTGATCTTTGTGAGAAGGTCGGAGCAGATGTGCACCAAGTCGCCAAGGGAATTGGCCTGGATGGTCGAATTGGACGCAAGTTCCTCCATGCCGGACCTGGGTATGGTGGGTCCTGTTTTCCTAAGGACACCCAAGCCTTGGCTTTTACGGCGCGTGCAAACGATGCTCCGGTAAGTTTGGTCGAAGACGTGATTTCCTACAATGATGAGCGAAAACGTCGCATGGCGGATAAAATTATCGCACAATGTGGGGGGGCTGTTGAGGGCAAAAAGATCGCGATCCTCGGCCTGACGTTTAAGCCCAATACGGATGATATGCGAGATTCTCCAAGCCTTGATATTATCCCGATATTGCAAAGCAAAGGAGCACGTATCAGCGCCTACGATCCCGAAGGCATGAAAGAAGCCATCCATCTGCTCTCAGATGTAGCCTATGGCGAAAATGCTTACGAGATAATGGAGGGTGCTGACGCTCTGGTGATCATTACGGAATGGAATGAGTTTCGAAGGCTCGATCTCGAGAGGGTGAAATCGCTTTTATCGTCTCCTGTAATGATCGATCTGAGAAACATTTACAATCCTGATGAAATGAAAGACGCCGGTTTCGATTACCTGTGTATCGGTCGCCCTCTTTCAGCTTTCTCCAATGTTTAATTAAATAAAAACTAGGTTAGGTAGACGTGCATAATTTTCATCCGAGCATCATTCGTGAATATGATATCCGTGGGATAATTGACGAAACCCTCCACAGGGCTGATGCGTTTGCCATCGGCCGTGCCTTTGGAACAATCATTCGTCGCGCAGGTGGTGATAAAGTTGCGGTTGGCTATGATGGCCGGACATCCTCACCAGATCTTGCTGCGGCGATCTCTGAAGGTTTGATGGCCTCTGGAATTTCTGCCTACACCGTCGGGTGTGGTCCAACACCGATGTTGTACTTTGCAGCTTACACCCTGCCGGTTGATGGTGGGATTATGATTACTGGATCTCATAACCCAGGTAATCACAATGGCTTTAAGTTAGTTCATAATCGCCAAGCATTTTTTGGGTCGCAAATCCAAAACATCAATGAGTTGGCCCGTAACGGGGACTTTGAAAGTGGGGAAGGTGATCTTATAGAGCATCCGATTTTTGACGATTACATCAAACGTCTGCTCGAAGAAGTTAGCTTTGATAAAGACGATTTCAAAGTCGTGTGGGATGCTGGTAATGGCGCCGCGGGTGATGCTATGACCGCCCTGACGAAGGCCTTGCCAGGTGAACACACCCTATTATTTGCTGATATTGATGGTTCTTTTCCAAATCACCATCCAGATCCTACGGTTCCTGAAAATTTAATTGATCTGCAAAAGGCTGTGGCCGAGCAAGGAGCTGATCTCGGTGTTGCCTTTGATGGAGATGGCGATCGGATTGGATTGATTGATTCCGAGGGTGAGATTCTTTGGGGCGATCAGATAATGCTTTTCCTTGCGAAGGGTGTTTTAAAAGACCTGCCGGGCGCGACAATTATTGCCGACGTAAAGGCTAGTCAGGTCCTGTTCAATGAAGTAGAAAAAGCCGGTGGTAATCCCGTTATGTGGAAAACCGGTCATTCCCATATCAAATCAAAGATGATCGAACTTAAAGCGCCTTTTGCTGGTGAGATGTCCGCGCATCTTTTCTTTGCCGATCGTTATTACGGTTATGACGATGCCTTATACGCAGCCGTTCGTGTTCTTAACCTTATTGCTAAAGAAGGCATTTCACTTTCTGAGTTTAGAAAATCTTTGCCTAAGGCTGTAAATACCCCTGAGCTGAGATTTGAATGTGATGAAACGCGAAAATTTGCTGTTGTTGAAGAAGTTGCCGCACGCTTGGCTGCAGAAAATGCAGACGTGGTTTCTGTCGATGGTGTTCGTGTGAATACTGAAGATGGCTGGTGGTTACTACGGGCTTCTAACACGCAAGCCGTTCTTGTCGCACGGTGTGAAGCAAGTACGGATGCGGGACTTTTAAGATTGAAAGATCAGTTGGCATCGCAACTTTCTCAGAGCCAGGTTGAAATGCCAGCTCAGTTTTAGCTGTAATTTACAGGTAGCTAAATGTGGCCCATAAAAGTGGTCATTAAATGTGTTTGAGTAATAAAAAAAGAGGCCTGTGAAATTTCCCAGGCCTCTTTTTTATGTTTTATGACTTATACCACCGTCCCTTAATATCAGAATAAGCCGGGGGGAACCGCCACACAGGACATGCGTTGTTCCTTGAGCTCTCGGCAAGCATTACGCGCTGCAACCTCATTCAAGCCCTTTAGACGGGCGCGATAGAGCGATCCTTCGGCTTTAGCTACCTGCTGGATATGAACTTCGGTACCCTGATTGTGAGATGTGATCTGAGCAAGAGCTTGATCGGCAGCCATTTTAGCTGGTTCGTATTTCTTGAAAGCACCGACTTGAATGCCCCAGTCTGTAATAGGGGCACTGATAGGTTGATTAACACTGGCAATTGGTTGAACTGCAGCTATTTGACCTGGCAGGTTGGTATTGTTTGAGGCAGCCAAGGTTGGGCGTGATTTTGGAAGCGGTGTCGCTTTCACCATCACACTATCGCGCAGAGGGTTTCGTTTCGGAATTGCAGGAAGTTTTGCAACGCGGGTCACGCCAACGCGTTTGAAACTTTTGTCCAAGATCTCTTTCATATGGCGATCACGCGAACGACCCGTCTTGCCGCCGAACACCACACCAATGAGGCGACGGTTGTTACGCACAACAGATGCTACAAGATTAAATCCGGAAGCATTGGTGTAGCCGGTTTTGACTCCATCGGTTCCCTGATAACTTGCGAGAAGCTTGTTGTGGTTACGATAAGAGCGCTTTTTGTAGGTATAGCTCTTTGTCGAAAATAAACCATAATACTGTGGAAAATCACGTTTTAGGGCGATGGCGAGAGTGGCCATATCGCGTGCTGTACTAAGTTGTCCCCGATTCGGCAGCCCGGAAGCATTGCGAAAGGTTGTGCGCTTCATTCCAAGCTGATGTGCACGTTTTGTCATCATGCGAGCAAAAGTTGTTTCCTTGCCGCCGATTGCTTCTGCCATAACAACGGCGGCATCGTTGGCAGATTTAGTAACCAAGGCCATGATGACGTCTTTTGTCGTGATGGTACTGCGGTATTTTAAGCCCAATTTTGAAGGAGCCATACCAGCAGCGCGTCGAGAGACTGGAAGTTTTTGCTTCATCTTCAATTTGCCCTTCTCCAAAGCTTCGAAAGCCATGTAGAGGGTCATCATTTTGGTAAGAGACGCTGGATAATTTCTGGTATCTGCGTTCCTGCTATACAGGATTTCGCCAGTATCCACATCTAAAACGAGGGATGCATATTTGGCCTGCGCAGGTGCCATAAGCACGAACAGGGTCAGAAGCGCTGTGGTAATTAGCTTCAGTCCTAGTTTCATTAATTCCCCCTCATTAATGGGATTGTTTAAAAATATTTAGCCAGCGTACTGGATGTTATAACTCAACTTTATCTTCTAAGCGTCTAAAACAGAAGGATTCTACACAAAATGGATTCTTCTGTCTAGTTGCCATTAGGATGACATATTTATCTTGTGAATTAGTGAAGATACAGAGCCAATGTTAATAAATGGCAAAAGTGGCGGAAATTAGTAAAATTATTTTAGACAGAGGATAAAATGCGTCTATCTCAAATTTGGCTCTTGATTGCGGCCCCGCTATTTTTGGCTACGGCCTGTACCTACCAAGGTGATATCGATAAGCCTTACACTCAAAAAGCCACCTGGTTTAGTTACGTGGGAGCCGATGATATTCGCGATCGTTGTGCACCTGGAGTGACAGAATACCGATTTATCTACAACGCTGTATACGATGAACAGCTACGTACCTATGAAATTACGGGTATCCCTGGCGGATCGGCGCAAATGGTGTCTCGAGTCCAAGAGGGCAGCGGTCTTAGGGGGAGCCAAATTTCAGTGTCAGACCCGCTTGCTCAATTTGGATGGAAAAAATCAACCACCAGTATAGCGGTTTCTGACATGGTCGAACTTGAACAGCGCTTAAAGGAATCCGGTGCAGGTGAACCTATTACCAAAGGCGCACGGTTACGTTCGGACGATTTTTATTGGATATCAGCGCTTTGTTATGATGGGGCTTTTGTTTTTAATGGATGGAAAGATACCCCTGAAGGTTTTGAGCATCTCACCTTCATGCCGTTTTTATTGGCCCATGATGACACGGGCATAGAGGTGAATGCCTATAGGGATGTCGGCACTAAAAATGCGGCACGTATACATCAGTCCAAAGCTGAACGCCAAAAACACTTTGATCTTGAAGTTGGGGATAATGGGCTGGTAACGGGGTTCTCATTTTTTTGAAATCAACAACTCGGTGATTACTGAATTCTTACTTCATACTTTTGAAAATTATAAGATTCAGGTGGCGTGGTCTTAAGCCCTACACTTGCTATTAGACTGAAGAACCCAATCTCTTTTCCGTATTTGATATAAACAGGCAGATCGATTTTGAGATTTTCGATTTGCCTGATTTATTCTGCTCTGCAATCATTGCGTAATCTTCCTCTGCTCATGATCAATCAATGGTTTGTGTGTGACGATTAGGTTACAAAGGAGTTATGTGTTTGTTGCAATGCAGCATTGTACTTGAAATTCTAATATAACAGTGTATGTTAGTGATTATGTTGCGTTGCAGCATGCGTGTGTTGATGAGTGTGTTAGTGAGTATGTTGTCAGGGGTGAGACGCTTCACCCTATCAGAAATGACTACGGGGCCTAGGTAGAGCGCTCCGAAACTAAATGACCCTAGGAGACCAACGTGACGACAAGTAACAAGAAAAAGCCGGCAGATACTACCGAAACGAAGCCAAAGGCTGAGCAGGCACCAAAAACCGCACAGGTTAATGAGCCTAAAGCCGCAGTAAAAAACACTGTAATTGAAAATGAAGTTGTGGAGAATATTATGAAATCAGGTATGGACGCTGCCACTAAAGGCTATGAGCAAGCTTTTTCTTTCTCTCAAGCCCAGGCAGAAAAAGTAATGGAAAATCTTTACAAGCAATGCGAAAGCGCTGCTGATATGGGTAAAGAAAACGCTGAGCTTGCTGCAAAATCTGGTAATAGCTTTGCTGAAAGCTATCAAAAGCTCAACAACTTGTTCATGGGCATGGCTCAAGTAACCATGAAAAAGAACATGGCTGTTGCAGAAGCATTTATTGGTGCAAAAGACTTCAATGAAGTTTCCGACATTCAAACAAAGTTTGCGCGCGATTCTTTTGATACAATGGTAAAGAACGGTACTGAAATTACCGAGCTTACAACCAAACTAACAAATGAAGCCGTTGAACCTGTTCGTAAACAGGTTACTGAAGCTGTTGAAAAGATGATAAAAACTGCTGCATAATTCTTTATAGAATAGCGCATGTTATGCCAAAGCCCCACGTTTTGTGGGGCTTTTTGCATTTTAAAACCTTTTTATTAAACGACCGGAATTACAGAAAATTACCTTAAAGGTTATGCGGCCATCTTGAAGAAGGTTTATGAGATCACTATACTATAGGGCTGCTATTTTGTGTCCTTTGGCTGGGCATCATACATTATTTATAAAGTGTCTATGGGGTATACTGGTGTGGATCAGATATCCTGTAAGACAAAAGAGAAATCAGGTATTATCTCCATGAGTGGAAAAGATCGCGATAACGATTTTGGGACGTCGGATGACATCCTCGTAAAGCCGCGTGAAAAAACGAAAAAACCTTCCATGTATAAGGTGCTTTTGTTGAACGATGATTATACCCCGATGGAATTTGTTATTCACATCCTGACCCAATTTTTTGGGAAGGATCAGGACGACGCCACCCGGATTATGTTGCAAGTTCATCAAAAGGGCGTTGGGATCTGCGGTGTATTTAGTTACGACGTTGCCGAGACCAAAGCTGGGCAGGTGGTTGACTTCGCAAGAAAAAACCAACACCCCCTTCAGTGTATCGTTGAAAAGGACTAAGGGCTTTTTAGCTCTTGGTTATCTATTTTGAACTCCCCTCTAAGCATGTCAGCCTTCAGTTTTTCCATAAAAATTGGATATTCTGGGTTCAAATCAATTTATTTTTACTCTTTCTTCTTTTTTTCAGGGCTACAATATCCTTACAAACAAACGGATTTAGCCCTGTAGTATGGATTTAAGGACTGTTTTTTGGAAAATCTTATTACCCTGATGTCTTGCTGAGTGAATACATGCTCCCTAGGTATAGTTTGTGATTATGGTCAAAGACACGTGGTCGGGAGTTAGGGCTCCAATTCATGACCAAGTGATCTGACCAAGATGTTGTGAAGGGAAGCGAATTTATGGCGATGCTATCAAACAATCTGGAACAGACACTGCACAGAGCGCTGGCCTATGCCAATGAGCGTCGGCACGAATACGCCACGCTTGAGCACTTGTTGTTGTCACTTACAGAAGATCAGGATGGCATTGCGGTCTTTAGAGCTTGCGGTGTTGAGCTTGAGACCCTGCGCGAAGATCTACTCGACTATATCGATAATGATCTAGCCAATCTGACAACAGTCCATCTCGGCGATGCAAAACCAACGGCTGGTTTCCAACGTGTTCTCCAACGGGCTGCCATCCATGTCCAGTCCTCTGGTCGCGAAGAGGTGACGGGCGCCAACGTTCTGGTTGCAATGTTCTCTGAGCGTGAAAGCCATGCGGTGTTCTTCTTGCAAGAACAGGAAATGACCAGGCTGGATGCGGTAAACTATATCAGCCACGGCATTACCAAAGTCGAAGGCCTGGAAGAAACCCGTACCATTAACGGTACGGATGATCCCTTGGAAGAAGGCGGCTCAGCCGCTGCCAAAGGGCGTGAAGCCATTGATGCCTATTGTGTCGATTTGAACCAGAAAGCCAGAGACGGCAAAATTGATCCTCTCATTGGCCGCGAGCCAGAGCTTGACCGTACAGTTCAGGTTCTATGTCGCCGGACCAAGAATAATCCACTTTATGTGGGCGATCCCGGCGTGGGTAAAACGGCTATTGCCGAAGGCCTGGCCAAGAAGATTGTCGACGGTGAAGTTCCTGAAGTCTTAAAAGATACAAAAATATTCTCACTAGATATGGGCTCTCTTTTAGCGGGAACCCGGTATCGCGGTGATTTTGAAGAACGCCTCAAAGGTGTCGTTAAAGAAGTCGAAGCCATGGACGGCGCGGTTCTCTTTATCGATGAGATTCATACCGTAATTGGGGCAGGGGCGACTTCCGGCGGATCAATGGATGCTTCTAATCTCTTGAAGCCTGCACTGCAAAACGGTGGATTGAGCTGTATTGGCTCCACGACCTACAAAGAATATCGCAACCATTTTGAAAAAGATCGTGCGCTTGTCCGTCGGTTCCAGAAAATTGATGTTGCAGAACCGTCTATCGAAGATGCCGTGAAAATTCTACGCGGCCTTAAGCCGTATTACGAAGAACATCACAAGGTGAAGTACACCAGCGAAGCACTTCGAGCGGCTGTTGAACTTTCAGCACGCTATATTGGCGATCGTAAGCTGCCGGATAAAGCGATCGATGTGATCGACGAAGTCGGTGCCTCTCAGATGCTTTTACCCGAAGATAAACGTAAGAAGTCTTTAGGCGTGAAGGATGTCGAGGCTGTTGTGGCCAAGATCGCTCGGATCCCCCCAAAATCCGTCTCCAAAGATGATAAGTCTGTCCTCAAAAATCTTGAGCGCGATCTCAAGACCATGGTTTATGGACAAGACAAGGTGATCACGTCCCTGGCTTCCGCGATCAAACTTGCCCGTGCTGGCCTGCGTACGCCTGAAAAGCCAATTGGCAGCTATCTCTTCACGGGCCCTACAGGTGTTGGTAAGACCGAAGTTGCTAAACAGCTGTCTCATTCCCTCGGGATTGAGATCACACGCTTTGACATGTCCGAATATATGGAACGTCACTCGATTTCTCGTTTGATCGGTGCACCTCCGGGCTATGTCGGTTTTGATCAGGGAGGCTTGTTGACTGACGCAGTTGATAAAACACCGCATTGTATTCTGTTGCTGGACGAGATTGAAAAAGCCCACCCGGATATTTTCAACATTCTGTTGCAGGTCATGGATAACGGACGTCTGACCGATAACAACGGTAAGACAATTGATTTCCGCAATGTGATCTTGATCATGACATCCAATGCCGGGGCCGCTGATATGGCGAAACCTGCCTTTGGTTTCGGTCGTGAAATGCGGATTGGCGACGATGAAGAGGCGGTGAACAAAATGTTCTCTCCTGAATTCAGAAACCGCTTGGATGCGATCATCCCGTTCAAAAACCTGTCCCCTGCGGTTATGGCCAAAGTGGTCGACAAGTTCATCATGGAACTGGAAACCCAGCTTACCGACCGTCAGGTTGTTTTTGATCTAGCACCAAAAGCCCGCAAGTGGCTGGCAACCAAAGGCTACGACCCGCTCTACGGTGCGCGTCCTCTTGCCCGTGTGATCCAAAACAAGATCAAGAAGCCACTGGCCGAAGAACTGCTGTTTGGTAAGCTCACCCGTGGTGGAACGGTTCGCATCGACGTCAAAGACGACGAGCTGACCTTCAGCTATCCGGATGAACCTAAAGGTAAAGATCCCAAAGGATCAGGCCCTAAAAAATCCAAACGGAAACAGCCTGCTTAATTGCGGCTTTCTAGTTTAGCTAAATATACAAAAGGCCTCGCAAATGCGGGGCCTTTGTGATCTAGAAGCATATCAAATACGATTGTGACTAATGTCCAGTCGTGCATTTTTTACTCCTTGGTTGAGGGGCATTTCTTCTTTTCTAAAGTAACGCCGGAACTCTACCGTTCGGGAGCCCAGTCGGAAATCATTTGTTGGCCAACTGTTTCTTCCAATTGTTCAAGTTCAGATTCTATGAGTTCTTGATCTTTTTTACTTACCGTAATCGCAGCTTCGGCCACCGGATGGGCCGCAATGAATGCAACACGTTGCCGGGTTGGTGGATGAGTAGCATCCAGGCGTGCATTCTCTCGGCTTGCCAAACGATTGAGACGTTCCAATTCGCTTTCAGGCAGGCTTTTAAAATATGAGACGAACTTGGTAAGTACTTGTTTACTTGACTGCTGGGTATGGATAATCGATCTGTTTGCAAATATCGGAAGATGCTCCGCATAGGAGATCTTCTGCAAATCATCTTTCATGGCTTGTGTGCCAGAAGCCGTGGTCGCTAAAAAATCAGCAAGAAATTCAGCCCTTTGGGACTGACGTAAAACAAGGTGAGACAGTCCTATGTGTACAAGCTCTATTAAAAAGGACAAAATCCACAATAGATAATAGCCAATCATCCCTGCGAACCCGGCATCCTGATCATATTCGGGCCTTATAAAGTAAATCCAGTATTCTAAAGTGTTAAGTGCAGATCCAATAACCAACCCCCGAGTGGAATCACCATTTGCACCATGAGAGAATTCGTGGGCTAGGGTGGCTATGCGCTCAGGCCAGGTTTGAACCAACCACATTGGCAATCCAATTGTTATTAAGGTTTTCCTTGGTATTCCAACCCTGGCAAATGAAGCGTTGTAATCTCCATTTATCTCAATTCCGTCAGCTCGGGGAGAGCCAACTTTATCTGCAATCTGGTCGCACAATGTAAAGAGTTCGGGGGCATCTTGTCTACTCAGGCAATCCTTGGGCATTGATCCCAATCTGGGTCGCATACACCAAGAGAGAGCAAGTAGAAATATACCAATCAACATTATGAATACGGCTGACCAACCAAAACTGAGCGCATAAAAGCCTAGCCCTGCCATTGCTATTGAAAATAGATGAATGGTCAATGCGACAGTAAATGCCAGTACTTTCGATATGGACCACCGTGGTCGCAAATTCTCAGGATCTTGGGAGAGAATTGATTGGAAAACTCTGTCACCTTGCGCAATACCAATCTTCCTATAAATTTTGGCGGCATATCCAAGAGTATTTACAGATTTATCTGAACCCAGATTCCACTCACACTGCGGACACCATCGTCGAAATTCTCTGTGAGAGTGGAGGTTGGAACCACAATCTGGGCAGGCCTGATCCTTGTTATCTGATTTCAATGCTATACTGGTCATTCCTATCCCCCCAAAAATTACCGACATTGTCCTGATGTTCCCATCCCTCTTGGTCGAGTAATTTACGTTTCCAAGATTTCCTTATCAGAAGAGAGAATATCTCTTTCCTTTTCAGGAACTCTGTTCAGGTTTCGTGTCATGTACATCATTACGAGCAATACGAGCAAAAGCAAGCCGCTGCCCATGGTCAGGGCGTAGTCTTCCATTTGCAGGATTGAGTAGAGGAAACCATAGAGCGCGCTGAGCAGGGCACCGATGGCGAGGCCGTTGGTCTTGTCTCTTGTGGCGGCCGTGATGTAGCTGGCAATCGACAGGACTGTGACACCTGCGGCGAGCGAATAGGACAGGCTAAAACTGATATGTTCAGACAAAGTTAGCAGCAACAGATAGAACACCGAGAGCGAGACCCCGACCAAGAGATATTGCACCAGATGCAATCGGATACCGCGGGTATACTCAAACACCAATAGCATCAGGTAGGTAAGGGCGACAAACATGATGCCGTATTTGGCGGCACGGATGGATGTGCCATAGTGGGACACGGGCTCAAACAGTTGAGCTTCGGCGATGATTTCACCAAGGTTCAGGTTGTCCGAATTGTTAAAGACCTGCGGATAGTTGCGCGAAAGATGGCTGACTTCCCAAGTGGCGTTAAAATTATCCGAGGTGATATCCCGGGTGCTTGGTAGAAACTGACGAAAGCTTGGATGGGGCCAGTCGGCCGAGATTTCAATTTTTGTATTCATGCCGAGCGGAATGGCACTGATATTTCGGCTGCCTCGCAGGGTGGTATCAAATTCTACAGAAAAGGTGGAGAGATCTTGCTCTGGGTCGATCTGGGCGGAAAATCCCCGACTGAGAAAATCGTTCATCAGGCCAGTCCCCGGTGTTAATTCCAACTTTTTCCCAGCGAGTGTGACGGTGGGAGAAGACCCAATACCACTGTTATCGGTGAGCGCAATTGCGATATAGGCCTGATCATAATGAATTTTTTGCAGGTTCTTGATCGGTGGTGGGTCGAGATGAAAGCTCGCAGATCCTTTGACATCGGCGGTATAGACCAGACTTTTATAAATGGAGCGTTCGCGAAAGCCGTGCTCCAGATGGCTTTGGAGTTTCAGTTGGTCAGGTAGAATGATCAGCTTGTCATGGCCAACGACGATCTTGTCCTTACCATTGCTATCTGTAATACGGGCTTCGGTGGTATAGGGGATTACAAGAAGAGGGGCCGCGATGGTTTGTTCCTGCCCCCATTCCTGATCTGTTTCATAGAGGACAGAACGATAAAGGCTGTGCCGCTCGTTCATGAGATCGTGCACCAGTGCGGTGGGGATCAACATTAGCAGTGTCAAAAAGCCAATGATCACAGCTTTGATCATCAAGGGGTTCGAGTTGGCAAGCCTCCCGCTGAGGTCCCCTGTTAGACCTCCAGAAATTCCGGACGTTTGTTCTGCGTAACGGCTATAGAGCCAACGCAAACAAACCAGCCCAATTATCGCGCAAATGCCTAAAAATATGACAATGGCGATGACGATAAGCACTGTCGTAAAGTCGATCATGTTTCCTCCCCCTTAAAGGAAATTTGAAGTGTTAGATTTCATGAGACTGCCTGACAGCAACCGCAATGCATTCAAACAATCCGTTCTGATGTGATGGCAGTATGTTGAGGGAGGAATGCGTGAATAATTTGAAAACAATAGGGCAATTCAAAGCCGAGATTTCACAAAGCCGCCTTACTGCGATTTATGTGAAGGAGCGGTCAAAATGTGTTGGAGAATAGTAACTTCTAATTTAGGATTTTTAGATTTATTTATTATGTTTTTCACACATTCAGGAATCTTGTGCCCAGCGTTAGCATCAAAGCCAACGGGATGTTGTTGATGAGTTGTAATCAAAGGAACCTTGGCGATATTTTCAGCAATGGAATTGTTGTAAGTTACTTTGGCAATTTTCTCAGAAAGGTTAAGGATAGCTAATTTCAAATTATCTGGCTTCCGTGAATGATCGAGAGCTAAATTTTGAGAACGAAGCTCATTAAATATCTCCTTACATTCAGACCATTGATGGCGATAATGTATAGCTTCGATTAGCTTTTCGATGACCTCTTTATATTCCTCGGTTGAGAAGGGGGGGAAGTAGCGAATTACGTGTTTTTTTCCGAGGTGGGTTAAGGACTTATGCCAAGAGATGTGAATTAATCGCTTTAGTTTTGTCAATTGTTTGGGGATTAATGAAGCTCTAAGTCGCTTTGAAATTACGTTCTTACATTCTTCTGTTGGGTAAGTTGAGTAATAAGAATAGGTCAGTAATTTTCCAAACCAGACTGGTTGTTCTTCTTTGGGAATGAGCTCACATAGTCTCTGACCTAGCTCATAGAGTTGGTCATCTCTCCATAGTTTTTCGAGTGAAGTCTGTTCTTGAAATATGTTCGGCATCAATTTTTCTCCATAAAATTGCCTTAATACGCTCAAGTTAACCAGCAATACATAACTAAATAAAATGAAGGATGGATTATGTTATGGCTTGGAAAATTGCTACAGGTATTGCCGTAGGCTTAAGTCTTGAACTGATAATAATAACACAGCTGCAGGCAGAGAACACTTTTGGCTCCTCCCTAGCCGAGGCCGCTTTGGATCGAACCGAGCAAAGCGTAATCTATGATGGCCGTTACCACGCGATGTCTTATCCGGGCGGAGATGTGCCTGCGGGTATCGGAGTGTGCAGTGATGTGGTGATCCGGAGTTACCGGGCGCTGGATATTGATCTGCAAAAGCTGGTGCATGAAGACATGCGGGCAAGCTTTGCCAGCTATCCCAAGATCTGGGGTCTGAAGACAACGGATCGCAATATCGATCACCGCCGGGTGCCGAACCTTCGGGTGTTCTTTACCCGTCATGGCCAATCTCTGGAGCTAACAAAAGATCCTTTCGATTATCTTCCCGGAGATCTTGTTTCCTGGAATTTAACAGAGAAAGGTTCTCTGCCTCACATCGGTATCATAAGTGATCAAAAATCTGCCGATGGTATTCCGCTCGTGGTGCATAACATCGGCGCGGGACCAAAACTCGAAGACATGCTGTTTGATTACAAAATCACCGGACACTACCGCTACACTAAGAAAAAAGAGTGACTTAGTTGTTTAGTCCCGGCGTTTGCTGGATGGGGTTGATTTTGAATCTGTCTGGTTCATT